>QQTW01000046.1_pt1 | contig 71944 bp, 59 predicted proteins | sample 1904831 | NCBI WGS metagenome assembly QQTW01 (sample SAMN09435610, study PRJNA476489) | Subsurface metagenome, whole genome shotgun sequencing project. | reverse complement strand
GTATGCCCTTGCATTACTTGGAATGCAACCACCCTGCATTCGAGTCAATTTGTGAATAAATATTACAAGAACTGAAATCTGGCATAAACGAAGACGTAACTGGGCGAGTAAGAAGTAGCAACTCAAAACAACAAGTTTTGCAGTTGCTTACAGTAACAATCTGATTGGAGTAAAGGAAAAATGAAAGACTTTCAGCACGAACAACTGTTCACAGAATTAACTCCAGAAGAAGCCGCAGTTATAGACGGAGGCAGGACAGTTACCTTGAATAAAGTTAAGTGCGTCAAATCTGGTGCAGATGGCTGGCTGAACTCAGACGATCTTTTTATCAAAATTGGTGAAGATCGCGTTTGGGGACCTCGCAGCATCGATGATGGAGATATCAAGGAGCTTAATAATATAGGAAGAGATTTCAAAGGCAAAATCACGGTCAGTCTTCGCGATCAAGACCCTGGAAACCCAGACGACGCGCTTGGTAGTTTTGATGTCAGTGGCATAACAAATGGCTGGAAAACGGCGACTGTGAGTGGAAGTGGCTCTAAGTATGAGGTGACTTACAAAGTCACCTGAAGATGAACAGAGGCTACAAAGCAATTTGAACCAAATACCAGATTCTGTCGGGGCGATCGCTCCGACTTTTTTATTGGCTCTTTTCTACCATTTGTCCTGAGTAAATAGGATCTGTCTGTAAAGTCGATTTGTAAACATATATTACAAGAACTGTCATCTGGCATAAACCAAGGCGTAACCCTGCGAGTAAGAAGTAGCAACACAAAACAACAAGTTTTGCAGTTGCTTACAGGATCTTAAAGTTCCTCAAGGAATGAAACAGAATAATTCACACTCTATAAGGAGAAAAAAGATGCAAGACTTTCAGCACGAACAACTTTTCACCGAATTAACTTCCGCAGAAGCAGAAATTATCGAAGGGGGTGTACAAGTTATCGATTCAAGTGTTGATTTTGATAGTTATCTGCTCTCACGACCATTTAGTGTTCCGAATGGTAAAGATGTTTATCTTGGGGCAAATGTTAGAGGAGGAGATGGTCAATACACTGCTCAACTCCTTCGTGTCGATACACAGCCCGATCAAAGTAGAGCGACAAGAACTCTTACGGCTGGTTCAGACAGCACTATATGGAGAAATCAACCAGGTGGCACATATCGCATCGCCTTTCGTGACCAGGCAGACGGTCGGTTCGTTCGTGGTCCGATAAGGGTAGATACTGGCGACTTTGCATAATTTGAGCGCTACCAGTCATGGTCAGTAATTTCCATCGTCACCTTACAGCGAGTGCAAAAATAGCCAACCTTACATCAGATCTGAACTAATTGAACACCGTTATCAGTCGGGGCTTTTGCCCTGACTGTTCTTTCTTGGCTACTAAGAATCCCAATTATGAAATACAAAATTGTTCTACAGCACAGTGAAGAAGACTGTGGTGCTGCAAGTCTAACCACAGTTGCTAAACACTATGGACGCACCTTTGCTATCGGTCGAGTGCGGGAAGCCGTAGGTACGGGATCGCGGGGAACCTCTCTGTTAGGTTTGAGCCGAGGTGCAGAAACCTTGGGATTCAATGCCCGTCAAGTTAAAGCTTCACCGCAACTACTTGACTCTTTGCATAAAGCTCCCCTACCTGCAATTATTCATTGGAAAGGCTACCATTGGGTAGTTTTATACGGGCAAAAAAGGAAAAAATATGTAATTGCCGATCCTGGTGTCGGTATTCGTTACCTTACCCGCGAGGAGTTAACCAAGGGTTGGGGTAATGGTATTATGCTGCTGCTCTCACCAGATGACAGCCGCTTTTACGAGCAGTCAGATGATAAGATTGGCGGTTTTGGGCGCTATCTCAAAAGGGTTTTGCCCTATCGTTTTATTCTGGCTCAAGCAATTGCAATTAACATTGCGATCGGTCTATTGTCCCTCGCTTCGCCTTTGATGATGCAACTTCTCACCGATGATGTTTTGGTGAGAGGAGATACCCAATTGTTGACAACGGTGGCAATTGGTGTTGTTGCTATGAACTTATTTAGAAGTGCCATTAGTTTAGTTCAAGCTCACCTAATCGGTCACTTTGGTGCTAGGCTGCAATTAGGGTTGCTGCTGGAATACGGGCGAAAACTTCTGCACTTACCCCTGACTTATTTTGAAGGACGACGCAGCGGGGAAGTTGTCAGCCGCATTGCTGACGTTAGTCATATCAATGCCTTAGTTTCCCAAATCGTCCTTGGTTTACCCAGCCAGTTTTTCATCGCCATAGTGTCCTTGGGCTTTATGCTGTTCTACAGTTGGGGGCTAACTTTGGCTTCCATCGCTGCGTTTATCATTGTCACAATAGTTAACCTGCTGTTTCTCCCAGCCTTGCGCCAGAAAACTCGTAATGCGATCGTTTTGGGTACAGAAAACCAAGGCTTTCTGGTTGAAACCTTTCGCGGTGTCCAGGTGCTAAAGACTACCCAAGCCACCGAGCAAGCTTGGCAAGAGTATCAAACTAATTTTGGTCGCCTTGCTAACTTGGGCTGGAGTACGATGAAATTGGGGCTTTACAGCGGCACAATCACTGGTATTCTCTCCACTTTTACTAGTATTGCCGTACTTTGGATAGGCGCATACTTAGTGATTAATCGTACCCTAAGCATCGGCCAGTTGCTAGCGTTTAGCGGTATGAGTGGTAACTTTCTTGGCTTTTTGGGTGCAGTCATCGGCTTAGTCGATGAGTTTATCACCGCCCAGATTGTGATTCAACGCCTGACGGAAGTGATTGATGCTACCCCAGAAGACGAAAAAGACGAGAAAAAGCCTTGGGCATCCATTCCTGATCATACAGATATTACCTGCACCGATCTCAATTTCCATCATGCAGGTAGAGTTGACTTGCTGCAAGATTTTTCTTTGACTATTCCTGGCGGTAAAGTCATTGCTTTGATTGGTAAATCCGGTTGTGGTAAAAGTACCCTTGCCAAACTGATTGCTGGTTTATATTTTGTGCAGTCAGGTAATATCCGCTATGGCATATATAATCAGCAAGACCTCTCGGTAGAAGGTCTGCGCCAACAGGTAGTATTAGTCCCGCAAGAACCCCACTTTTGGAGTCGCTCAATCATCGATAACTTCCGCTTTAGCTATCCCCATATTAGTTTTGAACAAATTGTCCTCGCTTGTCAAATAGCTGGTGCAGATGAGTTTATCAGCAAACTACCCGATAAGTATCAAACTGTTTTAGGCGAATTTGGTGCAAATCTTTCTGGTGGACAACGACAGAGATTAGCCATAGCCAGAGCCATTGTAACCGATCCGCCTGTACTTATTTTAGATGAATCTACTGGCGCTCTCGACCCAGTGAGTGAAGCCGAAGTGCTAGATCGACTGCTATACCATCGGCAGGGTAAAACTACCATTTTGATCAGCCATCGCCCGAAAGTTATTCAGCGGGCTGATTGGATCGTACTGCTTGAAGAAGGGCGTTTGAAAATTCAAGGTACTCCAGAAACTCTGCGTTCTTTTGCTGGCGATCACTTAGATTTCCTAGATGGGGTTGTCCCATCTACCAATAGTTTGATGCTCAAATCCTCCACTCACTCTAACGGTAAATCCCCCGCGATCAGCAAATAAAACCACCATGCTTAGCCACTCTAATTCAGACTATTTGCCTCAAGTTCAAGATAACGAGTTTCTTCCACCACTCGGTCGTTGGACTACTTTAGGCGGACTGGTTATGCTCAGTGCGATGGGAATAGCGATCGCTCTCGCCTCTGTGGTCAAATATAAGGTTACGGTCAAAGCAGAGGCAAATGTTCGTCCGACTGGTGAGTTGCGGATTGTTAACGCTGCAACGGAAGGTTCGGTTATGAGTATCTCTGTTAAAGAGAATCAAGTGGTCAAAACTGGAGATGCGATCGCGACAATTGACGATTCCCGTCTGCAAACCAAAAAAAGCCAACTGCAAAATAGCATACAGCAAAATCAATTACAACTCGTTCAAATCAACGGTCAGATTAATGCTCTTAATCGCCAAGTTTTAGCCGAAACTGACCGCATCAACCGCGTAGTTGCTGCGGCTGTTGCTGAACTTAGCGGTCGCAGCCGGGACTATCGAGACAAGCAAATTACTACCGCTACTGATGTCGAGGAAGCACAGGCGAATGTAAGAGCAGCGATCGCCAGTTTAAAAGCAGCTCAGACAAAGCGCAACCGATATGAGGGTGTAGCCAAACAAGGAGCTTTGTCTCAAGATCAATTTGAGGAAGCACAGCTAGCTGTTCGCCAGCAAGAACAAGCAGTGGAGGCTGCCAAAGCTAAATTGCAGCGCACAATCGCTGTTCTTAATCCGAGTCATGCAGAAGTTGCGATCGCTTCTTCACGCATCGCCCAAGAAAAAGCTACAGGAGAAGCTAACATTGCCACATTAAATAAAGAACGGGATGCTTTGATTGGGCAACGGATTGAAATGCAGAAACAGCTAGACGGGGATAGCCGCGAACTCAAACAAGTAAATATTGAACTGAACCGCACTGTTATTACTGCTACAGCAGATGGTATAATATCTAGGCTGAAATTGCGAAACAAGAGTCAAACAGTCAGCGCAGGCGAGGAAATTGCTGAAATTGTCCCAAGTAATGCACCTATAGTTATAAAGGCAGCAGTGGGACTACAGGATAAAAACAAGCTGAAAGAAGGTCAAAACGTACAAATGCGCGTTTCTGCCTGTCCTTATCCAGATTACGGCACTCTCAAAGGTAAGGTCAAGGCAATTTCCCCAGATGCAATTACTCCTGGGGCAAATGGTGCAAATACCACTGAAACAACAGTTGCAAGCCAAAAGGCGGCTGTTGCTTCCTTCTATCAGGTAACGATTGAGCCAGAAAATCTTATTTTAGGTAGAGGCGATCGCTCTTGTGCGATTCAATTGGGAATGGAAGGTACAGCCGATATTATTTCTAGAGAAGAAACTGTACTTCAATTCTTTCTTAGAAAGGCAAGGCTGATTGCAGATGTGTAACTGGTAAATGCATTTCTTTGCAACTATTCTTAACTAACTAAGAGATCGTAGCGTTCGCTTTCCTATTATTCTGATAGGCGATCGGTTGTGGTTTGCTCAAAGACTGTTTCAAGCTAGAGGCGGGGATGATTCAAAGCTGGAAACTAGGGTTAGCTTGGTTGGTGATGAGTGGTGCGATAACTTCGTTAAGCTTCGCTAACGCTTTTTGGGCAAATGGCGCTTATGCCCAAATTACCCCGGATGGCACTTTGCCCAATAACTCCATCGTGACACCAAATGGCAGTACCCTCAATATCACAGGAGGAACGCAAGCTGGTAGCAACTTGTTCCACAGCTTTGGTGAGTTTTCTGTCCCTACTAGCGGCACTGCTTTCTTTAACAATGCTCTGGATATTCAGAATATCATCAGCCGCGTAACGGGTGGGTCAGTTTCTAATATTGATGGGATAATCCGCGCTAACGGCACAGCCAATCTATTTCTAATTAATCCCAATGGGATTGTATTTGGTGCAAATGCCCGCTTAAATGTTGGTGGTTCGTTTGTGGCGAGTACAGCGAATGCACTGCAATTTGGAAATCTCGGATTTTTTAGCGCTACTGATAAAAATGTCCCTTCACCGTTGTTGACTATTAATCCTTCAGCATTGCTGTTTAATCAGATTAATCAAAACGCAGCGATTCAAAATACCTCGGTTGCACCCGCAGGAGCAGATCCAGCAGGTTTTGATGCATTTGGTTTACGAGTACCAGATGGAAAAAGTTTGCTGCTGGTAGGTGGTAATGTCAGCATGGATGGGGGACGATTAAATGCTAATGGTGGACGAGTCGAGTTAGGAGGATTGGCGGAAGCTGGTAGTGTAGCACTGGGTATAGATGGCGATAATCTTAACTTGAAATTTCTTGAGAATGTGACGCGAGCAGATGTATCCTTTATCAATCAAGCAGGTATATATGTAACTGGGGCTGGTGGCGGTAATATTGCAGTCAATACCAAGAATCTAGAAATTTTAGGAGGAATCCTAAGTGCTGGTATTGGACAAGGTTTGGGGACACCTGAAACTGTTGCAGGAGATATTACACTGAACGCTACTGGGGAAATCAAAGTTGCTGGTACTGGGAGTAATGTTAGCAATCTTGTGCATTTGGGGTCAAAAGGTAATGGGGGTAATATTGCTATCGATTCTGGTTCTTTCTCGTTACGCGATGGCGCTCGACTTTCTGCCTCAACTTTTGGGCAGGGCAATGCAGGAAATGTGACAGTACGGGCATTCGATGCTGTTTCCCTTGCAGATGCTAGTATCCTCAGCACGGTACAAGCAGGAGGTGTAGGTAAGGGCGGCAATATCAACATCAATGCTGCAACACTATCACTAATTAATGGCACTCAGCTACTAACCCGTACTGGTAGAGCATCTGCTACCCAGCCAGCAGGACGGGGGGATGCGGGGAATATCAATGTTAATGTTACTGGCGCTGTTGAGATTGCTGGGGAGAAAAACGGTTTTTCAAGTGCGATTCTCAGCAGGATGGAAACTGGGACAGTTGGCAATGGGGGTAATATTACTATCGATTCTGGTTCTTTCTCGTTACGCAATGGCGCTCAACTTTCTGCCTCAACTTTTGGGCAGGGAAATGCAGGGAATGTGACAGTGCGAACAAAAGATACTGTTTCCCTTACAGATAACGCTGCCATCTTCAGCACGGTGCAAGCAGGAGGTGTAGGTAAAGGTGGCAACATCAACATCAATGCCTCAGCATTATCACTAATTGATGCCGCTCAACTGCAAACTGTTACTGGTAGAGCATCTGATACCCAGCCAGCAGGACGGGGGGATGCGGGGGATATCAATGTTAATGTTACTGGCGCTGTTGAGATTGCTGGGAGGAAAAACGTTTTTGTTAGTGCGATTCTCAGCAGGGTGGAAACTGGGACAGTTGGCAATGGGGGTAATATTACTATCAAGTCTGGTTCTTTCTCGTTACGCGATGGTGCTGAACTTCAAGCCTCAACTTCTGGACAAGGAAATGCAGGGAATGTGACAGTACGGGCACTCGATGCTGTTTCCCTTGCAGATGCTCGCATCATCAGCACGGTGGAACGAGGAGGTGTAGGTAAAGGTGGCAATATCGACATCAATGCGGCAACACTATTAATGGATAGCGCTCAACTGTTAACCGCTACTCGTGGTGCATCTAATACCCAGCCAGCAGGACGGGGAGATGCAGGGAACGTCAATGTTAATGTTACTGGCGCTGTTGAGATTGCTGGGGAGAAAAACGGTTTAGTCAGTGCGATTTTCAGCCGGGTGGGAACGGGGACAGTTGGCAATGGGGGTAATATTACTATCGACTCTGGTTCTTTATCATTACGAGATGGCGCTGGACTTACTGCTGAAACCCTTGGACAAGGGAATGCAGGCATAATTAAAGTTAATGCTACTGATTTTGTCACCATTTCTGGCAGGAGTTCAAACGTTAACGGTGGTTTGTTCGTTAGCTCCCAAAGTCCGACGGGTACAGCTGGAGATATTATCGTCACCTCACCTAGAGTTACCCTAGACAATGGTGACACACTCGATGCCCAATCTGCATCAGGTAACGGTGGCAACATCAACTTACAAAGTAATTTACTGCTTCTTCGTCGTGGTGCTCAAATCTCTACCACCGCAGGCACGGCACAAGCTGGTGGCAACGGTGGCAACATTAATATTGATGCCCCGTCGGGCTTCATCGTTGCCGGAGCAAGCGAAAATAACGACATCACCGCTAATGCGTTTAGTGGCAGTGGTGGGACAGTCACGATTAACGCTGCTGGCATTTTTGGCATCGCGCCACTAAGTCGGCAAGAACTTGAAAGATTGCGTCCTGACGATTCAGACCCCAGCCAATTAGCGACTAATAATATCACAGCGATTTCGCAAACGAACCCCTCGCTAAGCGGTCAAATAACCTTAAATATACCGGATGTTGACCCTAATAGTGGCTTAATTAACTTGCCAGTCGTGCCAGTTAATACCCAGGTTGCACAGACTTGTACTCCAGGTAGCAGTCAATCAAAGAGCGAATTTGTTGTAACTGGTCGCGGCGGCTTGCCACCTAGTCCTGACGAAACACTCAGCAGTGATGCTATACAGGTTGGTTGGGTTGCTCTTAATCCTGAAGTAGAGAACCGCTCTAGTCAAGGTGTTTCCACAAATACAACTGCACCTGAGCCAGATTCTATTGTAGAAGCTACTGGGTGGACGATCGCTAACAATGGCGATGTTATCCTTACAGCCTCTGCTACTCCCGTATTACCTGCTAATTCCACGCAGACATCAGCTAAATGTAATGTAAACTAATCGAACTATATGCATTGATATGTGATTTTGTCAATAGTATTTACAGTAAATGGGTAGCGATCGCATTTGACAAGCAAGCACATGACAAAAAAACAGCCTGCATTTCTTCCAAGAAGTAGAACTATCGTAATACTTTTGGTTCTATTCTTATGCACGGCAGTATTGCCACCCACCTTTGCTTATACAACTGCGGAAAACTCTATTATTCAAAACTTACCTAATGCCCAATTGGTGCAACAAGGCAAAAATTTATACGAAGCAGAACGCTTTTCTGAAGCAGTTAAGATATTGCAACAAGCTGTTACTGGCTTCAAAGCTTCTGGGGATAAACTGAACCAAGCCATGACACTGGGCAACCTATCATTAGCTTATCAGCAACTCGGACAGTGGAATGAGGCAGAAAAAGCGATCGCCTCTAGTCTCAATTTACTGGGATATTCAGAGCAGAGGGGAGAGGCGAAGAATTCCCAAATCCAAAATCTACAAATCCTTGCCCAAGTCCTAGATGTTAAAGGTCGCTTGCAATTGGCACGAGGACAAACTGAACTAGCCCTAACTACCTGGGGACAAGCAGCTGATATTTATGTAAAATTAAAAGATTATGCTGGACTAACCCGTAACCAAATTAATCAAGCTCAAGGCTTACAAACTTTGGGGCATTATCTTCAAGCAGAGAAAACTTTAACACAAGTCCAACAAAGTCTTCAAAAACAACCAAATTCCGATCTCAAAGCTACAGGATTACGCAGTCTTGGCAATGTGTATCGAGTTGTCGGTAATTTAAAAACATCCCGCCAAGTTTTAGAGGAAAGTTTGGACGTGGCACGATGGTCGCAAAGCGAACCGCCTTCGGCATCGCACTCTCCTCAAGCGATCGCTGATACTCTACTCAGTTTAGGCAACACTGCCCGCGCTCAAGAAGATACTCAAGCCGCTTTAAAGTTTTATCAACAGGCTGCTAATGCATCTGCACCAACTACACGCCTGCAAGCTCAGTTGAATCAACTTAGCTTATTAGTAGAAACCAAGCAATGGGATTCTACTACGGCATTGTATCCTCAAATCCAGCCTCAGCTTGCCAACTTGCCTCCCAGTCGAATGGCAGTTTACGCTCAAATTAACTTTGCCCAAAGTCTTATTCAATCAAAACAGGAAATTACCACAAACTCCCTTTCCTGGCAAGATATTGCCCAGTTGCTGGCGGTGGCAGTTCAACAAGCAAGAGATTTGGCAGACCAACGAGCAACAAGCTATGCTTTAGGGAGTCTTGGCAAGCTATACGAACAAACTCAGCAGTGGAAAGATGCTGAAACTCTTACCCAGCAAGCTTTGTTCATTGCCCAAACGATTGATGCGTCAGATATTGCATATCGTTGGCAGTGGCAGCTAGGACGCATACTTAGAGATCGGGGAAATATTCCTGAAGCGATCGCAGCTTACACCCAAGCCGTTAAAAACCTCGAATTCCTCCGCAAAGATTTAGTTGCGATTAACCCACAGGTACAGTTTAACTTTCGGGATGAAGTTGAACCAGTCTATCGCCAACTAGTTGACTTGCTGTTGCAATCGCCTCCTGATTCCCCGGCTGAGGCTGGTAACGAAAGTGGGAATCTCGTGCAAGCGCGCAATACAATTGAATCATTGCAGCTGGCAGAATTAGAAAACTTCTTTCGCTCAGCTTGTTTAGATCCCCAACCAGAACTAATCGATCGCGTTGTTGACTCAGGCGATCGCACAGCAGCAGTTATCTATTCGATTATTTTGCCAGAGCGGTTAGAGATCGTCCTCAAGTTGCCAAATCAACCGCTGCGTCACTATGCAACTAAAATATCTAACACAGAAGTAGAAACAACTTTAGAGCAACTGCAACAATATTTAAAAGAACCTGACCGAACTAATGACGTGCAGAAATTATCTGCACAGGTTTATAGCTGGCTAATTCAACCGCTTGAGGCTGAGTTAGAAAGAATGCAGCTAAAAAAACTAGTATTTGTGCTAGATGGTGCCTTGCGTAATATCCCGATGGCTGTTTTATACGACAACAAACAGCAAAAGTATCTATTAGAGAAGTATGCGATCGCCTTGACTCCAAGTTTACAGTTATTAGAACCCCAATCTTTGCAAAGGGAAAAGCTAAATGTCTTGGTTGGTGGACTCGATCAAAAACGTGAAGTTGAAGGTCAAGAATTTCCCGAACTTAAAAACGCCAGACTCGAATTAAAGCAAATTCAGTCTGAAGTACCAAAAAGTAAGGAAATATTTAATCATAATTTTACCAAAACAAACATTCAAAATCAACTCAACTCGACTCCCTTTTCCGTAGTTCACATGGCAACTCACGGTCAATTCAGTTCCAACCTGGAGGAAACCTTTATTCTCACTTGGGATCAACTTTTGAAGATAATTGACTTGGATAATTTAATCAGGAATAGTAACTCTGACAGTTCTAACGCGATCGAATTACTTGTCCTCAGTGCTTGTGAAACAGCCGCAGGAGATAATCGGGCTGCCTTGGGACTCGCTGGAATAGCCGTGCGGGCTGGCGCACGTAGTACCTTAGCAACGTTGTGGTCAGTAGACGATCGCTCTGCTGCCGCACTCATGAATGAATTTTACAAGCAGTTAACCGAGCGCAATTTGACCAAAGCTGAAGCACTCCAACGCGCTCAACTATCCCTGTGGAATAACCCTAGCCAAGACTGGAAACGTCCTTACTTCTGGGCTGCTTACACTCTAGTGGGTAATTGGCTTTGAGGATGACACAATTGGCAGCAATCTCACCTCTCCAATCATCGGTTCTTGTGTCAGTTGATTCAAGCCGACACCAGGCGACGTTAACAACTCGGCCCATTCACGATTGAGCAAAGCGTTCTGCGTGTTAGCCAGACGAAGCGTAGCAAGATTAGCTACGGCATCGTACCAAATGCCATTGGTGGAATAAACAACGTGATCCTTTGCTGTCGCAGCTTTTAGCTGTGTCTCAAGTTGGGGAGTTAATCCAACTCTTTGCACCCATCCTTCCACAAAAACAGCCGTAGATGATGGTTTTTCACCGCAATAGAGTTTGAAAGACCAAAAATACCACTTATCAATCTCCAGAGAAGCTTGTGCAGATTGAATACTTAAGCTTACAAAACCTGGCGTTTGCGGCAAAGTAAAAGGAGTGCGGTAGAGATCGTTGTATTTTTCATCTTGCAAAACAAATTCACCGGAATGTGCTTCATCAGGAGAATAGGGAACATAGAACCAAAAAGTTGGTGTTGCTGCAACTGTTTTTCCCCAGTTAGTCACAGGTGTTAACGCAGTTAGAGGTATGCTCGTAGATGAGCAAGGGCTGCGGCTTCCTCCTCCTGCACGATTTCCAGGCCTACCATAACTAGAAAAGTCAATTTTTTCCGGCTGCGGCTGTGGTGGTTGCTTGCGCTCAGGTTTAGTATCGGGAGTATTGCTAGATGGTTTAGAAGTGCTGTTGGGTGATTTGGAAGTGTTATTAGGTGTTGGAGAAGATTGCGCCGACAATCTTGATGGGTTTGTGAAGCTAACAAATGCCATAGTGCAGGCAAGTGCGATCTGTCGAGATAACTGCATCAGTCGCGCACCAAATTCTTACATATCTTATTACACTTGCCTAGTTTGCAATATCGTATAAGCAACTAAACTACCGCTAGTGAGTAACAAAGCCAATGCTGACGGTACGAGTGGTATCCAACCACCCAAAAGCAACACAACAAAGCAAAGTGCAGATAAGGCAATCAGTGCAGTTGCGATCGCTCCTCCAAGATGAGGCGATCGCAAACGCCACACTAATATACCACCTACAAAAGACCAGCCCCAAACCCACAATGTTTCACCCCAACCAGGTAGCCACCACAGCATTCTTCGCCGATCTAAGACAGCACTAATAATCTGACTTATCATATGTGCGTGAATAACTACTCCTGGCAGTTCCTCCTCCGATTGACCAGCACTATAGGGTGTGGGAAAATAATCTTTAAAGCTTTTGGCCACCGTGCCAATCAGGACAATTTTATCATTAACTAGCTTGGGTAGTTCAGCGTCAAGCGAACCGCTTAAGATGTCGTATAGACTGACTTGCTTTGCAACAGAATTTGAGGAACGGTAATTAAGCAATACTTGGTAGCCCAATGCATCTAACTGCTGATAGCCGCCAGCGTGGGGTTCGAGTTTCTTAAAAATAACACTGCCTATCTGCCAGTCTCTTTCTGGGTAGGGTTTATTTTCTGGGATTAGTTTATACTCAATGCCTTTGCTAGATAAATAATTTAGTGCGACGCGGAAGCTAAATGATGTATCTGTTGAACAAAAAGATTTAGGATCGGGAGCCATACCTAATAGCTGACGCCGGATGACGCGATCGCTATCAACTGGAAAGTCGCTAAAACTTAAGCGCTCTTGTGGAATTTCAGGCGGGTGCCCAATTCCTTTGTAATCGTTTTCGCCAACTTCGCAAACACCAATGAAGCGATCGTCCTGCAAATATGTTTTCAAATCTGCATGATTCGGATCTACAGGGAAATTGCGATAAATATCCAAGCCAATAACTTGCGGTTGATACGGCTGTAGTTTCTTCAACAGTTGCGTTAATGCATTATCTGATAAACTTCTCATCTCTTTGATGTTCTGATACTGAATATCTTTTTCAGTTACAGTAACTATCAAAAGGCGTGGATCTTGCTTTTCATCCGATCGCAATCGAACCAAGGAGTCAAAAGCTTGTAACTCCCATTGTTGAAATACGCCCAACTGCCGTATTCCCATTATTAAAGCAGTTACCACCACACTTGCCAGCACTACGGTTTGAAGACGGTGCTTGCTGGGTTTAGTATCGCTTTTTGTTCCACACCATTCTTGCCAAGTAGTCGGCATTTGTGCGGGATTTTGGCAAATTACAGGCAACCAAGTAGCGCAAGGATATTTCTTCTCTAGTTTTTGCAGCTTTTCTCGTGCTTCCCGCACCGAAGTATACAAAGACTGTCCACTTGAAAACGTCGCCAGAAAATGCTTTAAGAATTCTTGAGCTACCACGTCTGGCACTGGCTCTCGCATTACTATGACTTGCGGAATGTGTAAATCGAATAGCGCCTGTGCTAAGCCCAAGCCATCACAAGAATTAAAAATCGCTAGCTTCAATCCTTTGCTAATAGCTTTCTTCAAGGCATATTTTAATTTGTCAAGCGCGATCGCATCTGTTCGATTGAGTTGAATTACCCCTTGTTCTTTGCTGTAACTATGACCAGCAAAAAATAGAATATCCCATTCTTGCCACAATTGGTCATTCAAAATTTCCAGCTCAGGCTCTACTAAAAATTCTATTTCCGCCTTATCCGATAATTGCTCTAAAAAAATCCGATCTTTTCTCAGATCGATTCCTTTACTATTACCAAAAATTGCTAAAATCCTAACTTTAGATTTTGGTTTTTTCGTAATTGATTTTTTTGGCCTTTGGTACTCTGTATGACTTAGGGCAACTTCCGCTTTGGGGTAATCTTCAAAAAATTGCCATAAATGCCAAGGCAGTCTTTTTAGCAGATTGTCGCAGGTTTCAATAATAACTCGAATTTCTTCAGCAGAATCCAAATATGTGCGTAATTGCTGCTCAATGTGGCGAAAAGATTCAGAGTTTAACCAATTATTAATTCTGTCTGCCAAACGCTGGCATAAGTGACTAAACTCAACAGAGGAAACATTAGTCACATCTCCAGCATCAATTTCGATACGAGGATTTAAATCAAGACGTTGATAAAGAGCAGAATATAGCAGTTGCCAATATCTGTAGAGTTCGGAAATTTCTGGCGCTGCTGGTAAACAGCCTGTAAATTGTATTGGTTGAGAGTCACCTTGTTCCCAAAGTTGTGCGGTAACGGTGGGAAAGCCGTTATGCAAGTTACCATTTCCCAGGCTCAAGACAACCAACTTATTCATTGCCGTCTGAGTAGAGTGATTAGATGGTGAAAGACTCGGTTACTGTAACATTACCAAAAGCTACTTGGATATTAAAGCATTCACCTGGATTAACTCGAAATCGCTTCAGTTGAATGTAGTGATCTTGAGTGCGAGATTGAACTGACTGAAGTGTTGACCCATCCGAGAGTAGAATCAGTTTGATATCGGGTGGCAGATAATCTGCATTCGTTGGATGTAATTGTACCAGAATAGTTACTTTGGCGGCATCTGGCGCGATTGCCACCAGCAATGCTACAGATTGATTTGCCAGTTGCAATCCTAGATCGATTAGTTTAGCCCTTTGAACACTAGCTTCACCCAATCTAGAAGTACTTCTGAGGCTGAAGGCTAAATTCTCTCGTGTAGCTAAAAGTGCTTCAACGGTTTGCCAATTATCTGTAAAAATATGCTCGAACCATTGGCTGAGGTTAACTTGCATCTTAGTTGATTGGAGTTGCCTAATCTGATGCAGATGTTCGAGCAAATCTTCAAGCGATCGCAATTGCTTGAGCGGTAATTCGCCACTTTCTGGAACCGTTTTAGTAAATCCTAGCAGTGTTGCTTCTTCAAGTAAAGAGTCAAGCCGTACAGCTATATAACCAATGCGATCGCACCTGACTTCTGGCGGAATGTAGAGTAGATTTGTTTCTGGTAAGACTGGACGACATTCTAACTTGCCTCTAAACGTAATTTCTAGATCGGCAACATCCATCAGTGACTGAAACACTGGAGAATAACTTAAACTTGCTTCCCAATTCGTTTCTATTTCCATGCAACGTAGGTAGAACTTGACAGCAGACACTGCTAAAGTATTGAGATAAATTTGTTTAGCTTTGGTGCGATCGCTTTGCTGTCTGCAAAACTGTTGGGCTAAGCGATGAGCTTCTACACTCAACGGTACGCTAAAGATTAAATTTGATAATTCTCTCGTCATTTGCTTATTTGGCGAATTAAGTTAAATAATTCCTACAGTATTCTTTTAATTTAGAGGCAAACCGATTTAAACAACGGTAGTAAAAACTGCTAATTGTGGGAATCTTAATTCCCAGCTTTTCTGAAATTTCTTTCCAAGATTTGCCCTCCAATCTTTGCTGGCTTAAAGTTTGAAAATTAGCTTCTGGACGGCTTTCTATATGAGAAGATTTGAACAAATTTTCTGGATCTGATGCTATATATTCCATAATTACTTCTGTGATATTTGGCGACTTTTCAGGTGGAGCAAGATTATCTAAGTCGGATAGAGTCATTTTTTGAATGCCTTGCTTATCCAAAACTTTTGGAATAGCTTCTCTAAAAAATCGCCGTTCTAACAGCACGTTACACCATGCCATCACCCCGCCGCGTTCTGGGTTGTACTTGTCAATATTGTGGCAAACATAAAACAACAGATCCTGTCGTGCCTCCTCATAAATTTCTTCATAACGATGTAAAAACTGACCTCGATATGGATGACAAAGCCTACCCGATCTCAAAATCGCTTGAACCAGTTGCCCCAGAACTAGCTGCCGCTTTGATGTCAGTGGTGGGTGCTGCTGGGCAATAAATGCTAGCTGTTCGAGCAGCGAGTCTAGTTCCTCTCTCCCCATTTGATTCATTTGCCACCCTAAAGATCTTCAAATCAATGTGAGTCTCTATATTTATCTCTCGGACTTTGTGCGCAAATTTTATGCAAAACTTATACCTTATTCAGAGAAATTTTCCAGCAGTTTCAGTTCAACTGTGGGATAAAAACAATTAAGCATAGAAGAACTTTCAGGGGTAGCTCTTTCGCTGCGGTAAGATCGAGTTTGGCTAAATACCCACAACACCTGTAGGGCGGGTTTAACAATATATCTTGCTCGAATACAGATTGCTGCTTTGCGCTAATCTGTTCCGGGTTGCAGGCTGTACAGACTTTGCACAGCACGTCTGTACAACCTAAAATCTAAAATTTTCAGTTCAAAACAGCATTGCTACTGAAAATTTCACGCTCTCCTACAATAATTTAACGAAATGTTAAGCTACGTGCTGAGCCGTCGTCTTCAAAGCGTTGTTCCCCAACACCTACAAGCTCGACAATTACTTCTCGCTGTGGTGGTGTCCATTTTCCTTCCCTAGCACCAATCTCGACAATTGTTTTTTCTCCATCCATCCTGACATGATATTTAGTAGTTGCCCAATCACCATGACGGTACTCAAAACTATGTCCATCGTCTTCGTAGAAGGTAAATTCCCCCGTACCACTCCAGATGCGTAGCGTCAGAGAGTCGAGGGGACGCTCATCAACGTATTGCATTACAGGTTGCATGGGGATAACTGCACCAGCACGAACATATAAAGGCATTCGTTCTAGGGGTGCGTGAGCCAAAATGTGTGTTGCTCCTGTATATGATTCTCCAGTCCACCAGTCGTACCAAGTACCTTCAGGTAGATAGACAGCCCGATGCTCAACTCCAGGGCGGTAAATTGGTGCCGCCATCAGCGATGCACCAAGCAACACTTGATCGTAGAGATTGTAGGTTTTAGGATCGTTGGGGAAATGGTAGAGTAAGGGACGTAAAATCGGTGCGCCAGTTGTTGCTGCTGACCAAAACAAAGTGTAGAAATAGGGCAAGAGTTGGTAACGCAGATTAATGTATTCACGACAGATTTTTTCTGTGCGATCGCCAAACACCCAAGGTTCGTGCTGGGCTGTAGTCAACGCCGAGTGACCGCGCATCAACGGATACAACATCCCCACCTGCATCCACCGCGCAAATAATTCCGCCGTCGCATTCCCAGCAAAACCACCAATATCGCAACCGACGAAGGCAACACCTGATAACCCCATGTTGCACAACATCGGCAGGGACATTTCCAGATGCTCCCACAACGACTGATTATCACCCATCCATACAGATGACCAGCGCTGCACGCCAGCATAACCCGATCGCGTCAAGACAAACGATCGCTCATTCGACCGCAACCGCTCCAAGCCTAACGCACAAGCTTGTATCATTGTCAACCCGTATAAATTATGGACTTCCGCATGAGTCGTCACCATTTTAGATTTTGGATTTTGGATTTTGGATTTTGGATTTTCTCCCTCAGCTTCCTCAGCTTCCTCAGCTTCCTCAGCTTTCTCAGCCCCCTGTGGTGCATCGAGGGGAAACCAAATATGTACGCCATCGTCACCAAAAGGGCGATCGCTAATTGCGGGTTCGTTCATATCATTCCAAATTCCCGCCACACCGATATCAGTTAGGCTTTGATGCAAGTCGCCCCACCACTGGCGCACGTCAGAACGCATAAAATCGGGAAAAACAGCTTTGTCAGGCCAAACATAGCCATGAAACAACTTTCCATCGGCTTTACGAACAAAATAGTCGTTTTTTAGCCCTTGGTCGAATACATGATAATCACCTTCCGGTTCGTACTTCACACCCGGATCGATAATTGTTACTGTCTTAAAACCATCGTTTGCTAGATCGCCGATCAATTGTGCCGGGTGAGGAAACCGCTTGGGACTCCAGGTAAAAACGCGGTAGCCGCGCATATAATCGATATCGAAATGAATCACATCACAGGGAATGCGTCGAGTCCGAAATTCTTGGGCGAGTTCGCGTACCACCGCTTCGGAATCATAACTCCAGCGACATTGGTGATATCCCAGCGACCAACGCGGCGGCATTGGCATTCTACCAGTTAGAAGAGTGTAGGTGCTGAGGATAGTTGCAGGTTCGGGTCCGTAAATGATGTAATAATCCATTTCACCGCCGCGCGTTTCCATCTGCCAGATTCCTGGTTGTGTAGCGCCGATGTCGAACTGACTCCAAAAGGTGGTGTTGAAAAAGATGCCATAGCCGACTTCTGGACGCAGGGCAATAAAAAACGGAATTGCTTGATACATTTCATCCGTGAGCGATCCATAATCAAGCGCGTCCATCGTCCAATTGGTTTTGACCTCACTGCGTTTGTCTAGCAGTCCCGTGCGTTCACCAAATCCATAGAAGTGTTCGTCGGCGGCGATTTGTTTCGATGCTGCTACTGCGCCCATCCGCCAACTCATGCCCATCTCTGCGTCTTGAGCAAAGGGGCGATCGCGTGAGTCAAAACAAGTAATCCGGCATGGTTGACGCTGCACCAGCACCCGCATCCGATCTGTTTTGATTTCCACCGCATCGGCTGTTTCCTGCACCTCGAAGGAAACAATAGACCACTCGGCATCATCCCGTGCTACAGCCCAAGAACGCCTGGGCATGAATTCGCCATTGGGTGCTAAGCGCACGCGGATTAAATTGCTATCTAGGATGCTAATTATCAGGGAGGATTCGCCACATTGGAAATGGACACCGCGATCGCTTATTTCTATAGCCTCCACTGCACCGAGATTTACCCACGCTTGAGCAGTTGCGGGCAGTTTTCCAAAGTATTGCGGCATACATCCTTCCAAGAGCTATGGAATTTACAGCCGGAATTCTAAACTTGGCTCTTTCCTGCCCGCATCAGCATTAACGTAGATTTTATCATTTATCATTTGTCATTGGTCATTTGTCACTCACCACTCGCCAGTACGGGCCCCGCTGTGCGCCCCTACCCACTCGCCACTCGCCCCTAGCAAAAGCGCCCCTAGCCCCTAGCCACTCACCCCTAGCCACTCGCCTCTAACCTCTCGCCACTCACCACTAGCATAGACAGCTAAATTAGAGTAAAGTAAACAAATGTAAAGAAGACTAATTTTTTTTATACTAATCTTTACGGTAGAAGTCACTTTAAAACTATTATTGATAACCCATGCAGCGTTCTTTTTGGCAAAAACTTCTGGTATCTTTTACAGCATTCCTCTTAGCTGGAGCGATTTGGGCGATGCATCCAGCAGCAGCAAGAGCGTATGACAATCCAGAGTTATTGCCCAATACTCCCACGCCAGTTGTAGATTTAGCCAAAACTTTAACCGACATTCAAGAAGAAAACCTGGTCAAACAGTTAGAAAAATTTGAAGCTGACACAGGTTGGAAACTGCGAGTATTGACACAGTACGATCGCACTCCCGGACGTGCCGTGATCAAGTTTTGGGGGCTGGATGACAAAAGTATTCTATTAGTTGCCGATTCTCGCGGCGGTAATATCCTTAGCTTTAGTGTCGGCGACGCTGTTTATGAACTGCTACCGCGCACTTTTTGGATAGAATTGCAAGCCCGCTTCGGCAATTTGTACTTTGTGCGAGACGAAGGGGAAGACCAAGCGATCCTGCAAGCATTAGAATCTGTTGAAGGCTGTCTGGCTCAAGGCGGTTGTAAAGTCGTCCCCGGATTGCCACAAGAACAGTGGATTCTCACACTTGTTACTTCTATCTTGGGAGGGGTGATTTGTGGATTTGCCGGTCAACCTAGACGTGAAGGGCAAATTTTTGCTTGGCAATGGGCATTAATTTTTTCTCCTTTATGGGGCATATTATTTATTGCCTTTGGCATTGGACCAGTAGTAACAAGGACGCACGAGTGGCTACCACTAGTGCGCAACATCTCTGGTTTTCTGATCGGAGTCTTAGTTGCTTACCTGACACCAGTCCTAGGTCGTTCATCTCCTTCTGAAACCTAAAATAACGATAAATGCTGAATGCTGAATGTGTTTAATTCATAATTCATCATTCATCATTCATAATTTATAATTTGCCCCTAGCCCCCAGCCCCTCATCTATGGAATGGCACTTAATTGATGTACAAAATTTGGCAACAATTGACCGTGAAATTGGCGATCGCGCCTTTTCTCCGGCAGAATATGAAATTGTCCGTCGTGCAATCTACGCCACAGCTGACTTTGAGTATAAAGATTTAATCCGTTTTTCTGAGCGAGCTATGCAAGCTGGAGCAGCCGCACTGGCAGCTCGTAGTACGATTGTAGTTGACGTACCAATGGTGCAAGTCGGTATTACACCAAATGTGCAAAACACCTTTGCCAATCCGGTGTATTGCAGCCTAGATGCCATAACTCGACCGCAAAAGGGAAAAACTCGCGCGGCTTGGGGAATTGAGACTCTAGCAAAACGCTATCCAGAAGCAATTTTTGCGATCGGACAAGAGCAGGCGGCGCTGACGGCTTTGGTAGAGTTAATTGAAGCAGAAGAAATTCGCCCTGCTTTGGTAATTGGTACACCAGGGGGATTTGTGGATGCGGATGTTGCCAAGGAACGCTTGCAGGGTTCTTCAGTACCTAATATTTGGGTGGAAGGTTGTAAAGGCGGTGCAGTCGTGGCAACAGCAATTATTGATGGGCTGCTAGACTTGGCTTGGCAAGCTTATGCACAAAACAGGGATTAGAAATAGTTTTGAGTTTCTCGTAATGAGTTTTAAGTTGTGAAGCAATATAACTCAAAACTTAAAACTTAGAACTTAAAACTACTCTCTAGTCTCTATATTTTCTAGATTTGCGGCGAGAACGTGGTTCTCTCTCGTCTCGGATGCGGTTACTGACTTCAACAAATACATTGTGTTGCAAGAAGGGATAGTCACTCACCCACAAATTCTGACTAACAATATATACATCAGTTACCTTAGCAATACTGCTGAGATCCGATCGATTTGACAGCACTACCATTTCAGCAATCTGACCGGAAGCGATCGCTTGGTGAGTGCGTTTTAACGGTACTTGTACGAGAGTTTCAAATCCGCTTTCATCACCAACTTCTAGATTAAGTCGGCGTTCGCGGTTTTCTACAATCACCAGTTCGCCTTTACTGTTAACTGTTTCCTCTTTACCAATCAACTCTTCTGTGATATAAACATCTAGCACCCGTCCCCGGAAAAAACCACTGTACTTGTATTTGCGGTATTCTGCATTACGTAAACTCGCCCACAACACTGGCCCCCACATCCAGTAAAAACCCCCCATTATTCCGATTGGAAGCAGTAAGCCGCCAAAACCTTCTCCTAGAATCACTCTTATCAGCCAGACAACAACTACGGTTACGACAGAAATTAACAGTCGCCGCAAAAAATCAGAAAATTTTCCCCAAACATATCGGTATTGATCGCCTGTGGCAATGCGGGGAATCAGTTGTTCAAGTGTCTCTCGTGTGAGTGGAACTAACATGAAGGATGAAGGATGAAGGATGAAAGGCTTGCTAAAGGGTAGGATGAAGGATGTAGCCTGAAAGGTTTGCTAAAGGGTAGGATGAAGGATGAAGAGTAAGAGGCTTGAGGATCGATGTTTTAAATGCTTGACTTCAGACTTCATACTTCACACTTCATACTTACAGTATCTTTTCTAATCCATAGACGAGGGATTTGAGTTGAAGAACTTTGCGAATCGCAAGTAGAACTCCTGGCATATAACAGGAGCGATCGCTAGTGTCGTGACGTAGGGTATAAATTTGTCCAGGTGCGCCGAAAATCACTTCCTGGTGAGCAATTAATCCGGGTAAACGCACGCTATGGATGCGAATACCTTCTTCAGCCAGACTACCCCTTGCACCTGCTAATTTTTCCGTTTCCTCTACCATAGCAGGATTAAAAGTTTTACCCATTTCTGCTAACATTTGCGCCGTTTGAATTGCTGTACCGCTGGGAGCATCGGCTTTTTGGTTATGATGCAGTTCGATGATTTCTACGTGATCGAAATACTGCGATGCTTGAATTGCGGCTTGTTGTAGCAGCACCATCCCGATTGAGAAGTTGGGGATAAGTAAGCAGCCCGTGCTGGCTTTGTCTGCGAATTCAGCTAAGTCTTGAATTTGTTCTGGACTTAATCCCGTAGTGCCTACTACTGGTCGCACACCGTAGGCGATCGCAGCTCTAATATTATCATACACCGTACTGGGGTGAGTAAAGTCTACCATCACTCCTAGTTGTCTTTCCCCAGCAGCCATCGCCAGCATCGGTTCTAATTGATCGGTAATTGGCACTTCCAAAGGTTCGGGCAAACCTGCTAATTCTCCTGCATCTTTACCATTGAATTCTGGGTTGCGGTCAATTGCACCTAACAAGTTCATGTCAGAAGCAGATGACACAGCTTTAATCACCTCACGCCCCATTTTGCCAGCAGCACCATTAACAACCACTGGGATAGGATATTGACTCATCATAGTTTCAGCATAGCTTAGTCTCATCAAGCGCATTCTAGACCAAGAAAGGGAACCTAGATGCTATTGGAGGCCAGCAAGTGTTGCGCGAACCGAGTTATCGCCCTACCTACTGCCAGATTTTTTTGCACAATAGTAAGTATGATAATTGACTTTAATCATGCACTGCGAATTGTGTGAAAGAGAGATGGATGCCTTAACTGTTCATCACTTGATTCCGAGACAAAAAACGAAGCGGAAAAAAATTGAACCTGGGCCAACTATTAATATTTGCTCTGCTTGCCATAAACAAATTCACACTTTATTTGATAATACCCGCTTGGCAACTGAGTTAAATTCTATAGAAAGGCTCAAAAATGAATTACAAATGCAAAAATTTCTCTCTTGGGTGAAGAAACAAAATCCAAATAGACGAATTAAGGTTAATCGTAAACAAGCTTAAGGTTATCCTCTCACCACTCGTATCCTTGCTCAAACCAATAGTAAGTTGTTGCGCAAGCGATCGAAGAAAGATAGGTAATTAAATTACCTATCCTAGATGAACAAGTTGCACTAGTCTTGCTCCCAAATATGTTTTACCGTTTGTTACAAGGCTGTATTTCTATCTGAAGTTTTTATACTACCTTTATAATACAAAAGCCTGGTGACACTCAAGGCTGTATCAAGCTGTAATGTTTTGTCACGAATATTCCCTGAAAAAATACTGGCAGCCTTCTTTGGGATGTCTGTTGGTAGTAAAGCGGATTTATTGGGTAAAAAGGGCTGCCAGTATTTTTGGCATCGGCTCCGTAACCTTTTTTAGATTTCAGATTTTGTCTTTAATCCGCTCATCCAAAATCTAAAATCTAAAATTGGCGCTTGTCAGGGTTAAATGTGGGAAACGATGCAATGACCCCGAAGCGATCGCTTCAAACACTGAGATGCTTGTGTTAATTTTTGCACAAAGCCGGCAAATCATAGGCAACTTTGCTGTCATCATCTAAAGTTGGATTTGAATCGTGTTGTAGCCACTAATGTCAAATATGAGTTAAAGATTGAAATAGTTGAGTAACGACACCCCAAGGAAACTTATCCCTTGCGGCTGACACTCAGCCCTTATGCGATCGCGCATCCTTTATTAAAAGGTTACTCTTGACATCAGGCTAAAAATCTCTAAATTTGACTACTTAGCCGTAGCTGCTATTCTTTCCTAAAGTTCTCATGTCAACTCTCGTCATCGTCGAATCTCCCACTAAAGCACGTACCATTCGTAACTACCTGCCAAATGACTATCAGGTAGAAGCGTCTATGGGTCATGTGCGCGACTTACCCCAGTCCGCCAGTGAAATTCCAGCGACAGTGAAGGGGGAAAGATGGGCACAGCTGGGCGTAAATGTGGACGCAGACTTTGAACCCTTGTATGTTGTCCCCAAAGATAAAAAGAAAATTGTCGCGCAGTTGAAAGAAGCGCTCAAATCAGCTGACGAATTGGTGCTGGCTACTGACGAAGACCGGGAAGGCGAAAGCATCAGTTGGCATTTGTTGCAGCTACTCAAGCCGAAAATTCCCGTCAAGCGGATGGTATTTCACGAAATCACTTCTGATGCTATCCGCCAAGCCTTGCAAAACTGTCGGACAGTTGACGAGCAGGTAGTCCGCGCCCAAGAAACTAGACGCATTTTAGACCGACTTGTAGGATATACCCTCTCTCCCCTGCTGTGGAAGAAAATCGCACCTAAATTATCAGCAGGGCGGGTACAGTCGGTAGCAGTGCGACTATTGGTCAGCCGGGAACGACAACGCCGCGCTTTCCGCCAAGGTAGCTACTGGGATCTCAAAGCAACATTAGAGGCAAAAGGCTCGTTTGAGGCACGGCTTGTCACTCTAGCTGGAACTAAGGTAGCCACAGGGAGCGATTTTGATGAAGCCACAGGGCAAATCGTTGCCGGACGCAATGTAGTCTTGCTGAATGAAGCTGAAGCTAGAACTCTTCAGCAACGCCTGAAGGGTAAACCCTGGAAGGTAACGGATTTAGAAGAACGTCCCGTTACGCGCAAACCCTCGCCACCGTTTACCACCTCGACTCTGCAACAGGAAGCAAACCGCAAACTGCGACTGTCGGCACGAGATACAATGCGGACTGCTCAAAGTCTGTACGAGCAGGGTTATATTACCTATATGCGAACGGACTCAGTGCATTTATCGGCACAAGCAATCGCAGCTGCCCGTAGCTGTGTTGAGAAAATGTACGGGAAAGAGTACCTCAGCCCTCAACCCCGCCAATACACTACCAAAAGCAAAGGCGCGCAAGAAGCACACGAAGCAATTCGCCCTGCTGGTAGCACCTTCCGCACTCCGAAGGAAACTGGTTTGAGCGGTCGGGAACTTGACCTTTACGACCTGATTTGGAAGCGCACTGTCGCTTGTCAAATGGCAGATGCACGACAAACTCAAATCGCCGTGCAGTTGCAAGTCGAAGACGCTGGATTTAGAGCCAGTGGCAAAAGAATTGACTTTCCAGGGTTTTTACGCGCCTATGTCGAAGGTTCCGACGATCCAAACGCCGCATTGGAAAATCAGGAAGTTATTTTACCACCACTGAAGGTAGGCTCTAGCCCCGACTGCAAAAAACTAGAAGCGATCGGTCACGAAACCCAACCACCAGCAAGATACACCGAAGCTTCCCTAGTTAAAATGTTAGAAAGCGAAGGTATTGGTCGTCCCAGTACCTACGCCAGTATCATCAACACCATCATTGAAAAGGGCTATGCCATGCAGGCGAACAATGCCCTAGTTCCCACTTTCACAGCCTTTGCTGTCACCGCCCTCCTAGAAAAACACTTCCCCGACTTGGTAGACACCAGCTTTACCTCCAAAATGGAGCAAACCCTAGATGATATTGCCACTGGTGAAGCTAACTGGTTGCCCTACCTGCGGGAATTCTACCTGGGAGACAAAGGGCTAGAAACCTTAGTCAAAGAAAGGGAAAGCCAGATCGACTCCAACACAGCCCGGACTGTAGAACTAGACAACTTAGATGCAAAAGTTCGCATTGGGAAATTTGGCCCCTACATCGAAGCCCAAAATGGCAACGATGTTGTCAATGCGTCCATTCCCAAAGATTTAACTCCATCTGACTTGGATGCAGCGCGGGTTGAGGAATTGCTACGACAGAAAACCGAGGGGCCAGATGAAGTGGGGCGACATCCAGAAACTGGTGAGCCAATTTATATCAAGATTGGCACTTATGGCCCTTATGTTCAACTTGGAGATAAATCTGACGACAATCCCAAACCGAAGCAGGCTTCCCTACCCAAAGGGGTAAAACCTGAAAACGTCACCCTAGACATGGCTGTTGGTCTTTTGGCCCTACCCCGGAAATTGGGGGAACATCCGGCTACTGGCGGCAAAATTCAAGCTAGTATTGGACCCTACGGGCCTTATGTCGTTCACGACCAAGGTAAAGAGGGTAAAGACTACCGATCGCTCAAGGCTAGTGATGATATATTAACCATCTCTTTGGAACGGGCTCTAGAAATACTAGCTGAGCCGAAAAAGGGACGGCGCACCAGCAGCAAAAATTCTAAGTCAGCCTTGCGAGAATTGGGTTCTCACCCAAATGATGGAGATCCAGTAAATATTTACGACGGCCCCTATGGTCCCTACGTCAAGCATGGCAAAACCAATGTCGGATTACCAGAAGGGCAATCAGTTGAAGATATGAGCCTGGATAAGGCGTTGGAATTGTTAGCAACTAAGGAAAAGAGCGGTAAATCCACTCGCAAGTCTAGTTCTGCTGCTAGTACCAATGGCAAAGCAGCCACTACTACGAAGAAAAAAACCACAACTGGCAGTAGTTCTAGCAGCAAAACTTCCTCAGCTACAAAGTCTAAAGCGAAGACATAAAAGGCTGAAGGATGAAGTATGAAGTATGAAATTTCAGCCTTTATCCTTCAACCTTCAGCCTTTATCCTTCATACTTCCCTCACCCCTATTTTTTGCGCGTCAATCCAATTATCAATATCGCTCAGTACCTGGTGGGGAATTTCCCAAGGGAACAAATGGGCACTATTGGGGTAGCATTGCCACTGACAATTTTGTAGGTGTTGAGCAGTCTCCAAACTCGATTCAGGTGTAATGTGTCGATCTCCTGCTCCCGCTAGTACTAAACTAGGACATTGAATCTGCTGCAAATCTGCTAGTCGGTTGTAACCTGCTTTGAGAGCAGTACTCAGGGCGCGTTGGGCGGGAGCAGAGGTTTGCAAATAAGCTGGAACGGCATATTTGGCGATATAGTTGTAGGCAGTGGGTGTGTGTTGTTGAATCAGGTAGCGAAAGAGCGATCGCTTACCAAATGTATCAATATTCCAATCCCAGCCTGGTTGAAATATATTCAAAATCCCCGCTACACCCGTATACAAATTATCTTGCCAGCTAACTGGTGGATGACTACCGCGAGGTCGAGCCGCCGTTGCAATCAAAATTAACCCACTGACTCGTTCTGGTAGTTTCAGAGCCAGTTCCATCGCTAAAATTCCCCCTAGCGACCAACCTAATACCAAGCAGCGATGAATCCCAAAGCGGTCTAGAAGCGCTTCCAAATCAATCAGGTGGTCATTCATATCAAAATTGCTCTGGGTACGGCTGTCACCGTATCCGCGCAAATCTGGCGCAAGTGTCTGGAAGCGTTGGGATAAATGCTGAGTAAACACAGACATACTCAGCCCCGAACCAGGATGACCGTGTAAGCAGAGGATAGGGAATCCTTTTCCTTGCACGCGAACGTTAAGTTGTACGGCTGAAGAAGATTTCATAGATATTTAACTTGTGGCAAAAATATATTTCTTTGTTGGGGAGAATTCAGAACTCAAAACTTCTTCAGACCTGTACAGACGTTGCATTGCAAAGTCTGTATTCCTGGTATTTTGATTTCTTTCATCAGTTCTTTATATTTCTTCATCATCTGTATATATTTTGATTGCTGTTTAGCTGTAGGACTGAGGGAATAGTAGTGATATATGCCCCGTCTGTTTTTTTGGTTGAAACCCAAACAGCTTAATTTAACTGAATGCTGAAATGTCACGACTAAACACTATTTCATGGCTTTATCTCACAGCACTGTTGCTGGGTTACGTCTGCGTTGGTTGGCTGCTATCTGACTGTAAGGTTCCTTGGTTAACTTGGGTGGGGACGCAAGCTGTCACCATGCATCTAGCATTGGTTGGCTTTGACGCTGTGGCTATAGCTATAGCTTGGATTGTTGGCTTAGTATGGGCTGGAGTTTTTTCCTATGCTTGGCCTCAAAGCATTCATTGGTCTGGAGTTACGGTTTGGTGCATAACTTTGGCTGTGGCTTGGTTTCTAGCTTTGATGTTGGTTTTGACTTTAGCTCAAGCTCAAAGAGCGATTGCATCTGTAGGATTGAGTAAAACTAAAGCTTTTTGGCTGTTATCGATCGTTACCTCAGTAGGATTAGGACTGGGACGGATAGCGAGTATCTAAGTGTAGCGCAGCGTCTACGGTTGACAGCTAACAAAAGGTAGTTATTACCGTTACGATCGCCATCTTTATCAATTATCTAAAATTGCCAAAAAAACACTTATCAGTATTAACTAATAATTTAACTCTAAAGGAGTATTTATCAAGTGGAATCATTTAGACAAGAACAAATAAACTCAGATAATTACATTACAAGAACTCCTAGTTACTACTTAGACAAAATTTCCCCAGATATTTTAGCTAGCTTTACCAACGAACAACTACGAGTAATTACTTCTATTTTAGAGCGGGCTATTCCTAAACCATCACCTAAAATAGTAGATTTTAGATTTACTGTAGATTTAATTTTTTCGCGCTTTTATGTGGTATTATTTGTTGGTAAGGATCGGCGGAGAAAACAGCGGCATCAAGTTACAGAAGGAATTTCTAGAATTGGGAATGCGATCGCCGCAGTAATTCTTCTACTTGCAGCAAATTTAGTCATCAGCGCCCTGATTTTACTATTTGCCTACTTATTCAAATCAGCAATTGGGCTAAACTTCTTCCCCGGACATATTTCAGAATCATTCAAAAAGTTTTAAGAAGGATGAAGTAGTAATTGGTAGTTGGTAATTATAAATTATCAATTAAATTACTCAAATTCATCATTCAGCATTCATAATTCATCATTCAGCCTATACTGATAGTCTGGATTGTGAATCGAAATGTGAATTGAAAGGGGAGCGATCGTATGGCATCCATCCGCGAGTTGCACAAACAACTAGTGAGCAAAGAACGCTCAGCAGTTGAAATTACCCAAGAGGCGTTAGCTCGGATTCAGGCGATAGAGCCGAAAATACACAGCTTTTTGTGCGTGACAACTGAAAAAGCATTAGAACAGGCAAGAGCAGTGGATGCCCTCATTGCCGCTGGAGAAGAAATTGGGTTGCTGGCTGGAATTCCGATTGGCATCAAAGACAATATGTGTACCAAAGGAATTCCCACGACTTGCGCCTCCAAAATTCTGGAAAAATTTGTGCCGCCTTATGAATCTACCGTGACGCAAAAACTGGCAGATGCTGGTGCAGTAATGGTAGGTAAAACCAATCTGGATGAGTTTGCGATGGGGAGTTCTACTGAGAACTCGGCATATCAACTCACAGCTAATCCTTGGGATTTAGAGCGCGTCAGTGGTGGTTCTTCTGGCGGTTCAGCCGCAGCTGTAGCTGCTGGAGAGTGTACGGTTTCTATTGGTTCGGATACAGGCGGTTCGATTCGTCAACCAGCATCTTTTTGTGGTGTGGTGGGAATGAAACCAACATACGGACTCGTTTCGCGTTACGGTTTGGTGGCGTTTGCTTCTTCTTTGGATCAAATCGGGCCGTTTGGGCGAACGGTGGAAGATGCGGCGATTTTGTTAGGCGCGATCGCAGGTTACGATCCCAAAGATTCTACTAGTCTAAAAGTTGAAATCCCAGACTATACCCAATACTTGAAACCCGATCTCAAATCGCTCAGAATCGGTGTAATTAAAGAAACTTTTGGCGCAGGCTTAGATCCAGCAGTTGAGGCGGCTGTGAACAAAGCAATTGAGCAGCTAAAGCAATTAGGTGCAGAAATTAAAGAAATTTCCTGTCCCCGCTTCCGCTACGGGTTGCCTACATATTACATCATTGCTCCGAGTGAAGCTTCTGCCAACTTAGCTCGTTATGACGGCGTTAAATATGGTGTGCGCGTACCAGATGCAGAGAACCTAATAGATATGTATATGCGTACTCGCGCAATGGGCTTCGGGAAAGAAGTCAAACGCCGGATTATGGTAGGGACTTATACCCTATCTGCTGGCTACTACGATGCATATTATCTCAAAGCGCAAAAAGTTCGCACTCTGATTAAGCAAGACTTTGAAAAAGCTTTCGAGCAAGTTGATGTATTAGTATCTCCGACTGTCCCCACAACCGCGTTTAAGGCTGGGGAAAAGACAGACGATCCCCTGAGTATGTATTTAACCGATTTGATGACAATTACAGTTAACCTGGCTGGTTTACCTGGGTTAAGTTTACCGTGCGGCTTTGATGACAAGGGGCTACCAATTGGGCTGCAATTAATTGGTAATGTGTTGCGAGAAGATCGATTATTTCAGGTGGCTTATGCTTACGAACAGTCTACAGATTGGCATAAGCGTTCGCCTCAGTTGAATTGAACTCGTGCAAGTCGCGATCGCATATCCCTAATTTGAGGCTGAGCCTAATATTTTAGTAACTAGGCTCAGCCTAGCAGCCTAGACACTTGCGCAAATCAACTAAACTCAAATTAGCAGGGTCTGTAACAAGTTAGAATTGAAGATGGTAAATCAACGCATTCAACCCAATCCTGGGCAAGAATCAGTTTGGGACTATCCAAGGCCGCCTCGGCTGGAGGATGTAACTAAACATATTCAGGTAGTATTTAATGGAGTGGCGATCGCAGATACCCATAACGCCAAGCGAGTACTAGAAACCAGCCATCCACCCGTTTACTACATCCCCCCCAGCGACATCAAAATGGAATATCTAATCAGAACGCCCCAATCGAGTTTCTGCGAATGGAAGGGCGGCGCTGGATATTATACAATTGCTGTTGGGGACAAGCGAGTAGAGAATGCTGGCTGGTTTTACCCCGATCCCACACCTAGTTTTGCTGGAATCAAAGATTATGTAGCTTTCTACCCCCATTTAATGGATGCTTGTTATGTAGATGGGGAAAAAGTGCAGCCACAACCAGGTAATTTTTACGGCGGTTGGATCACCAGTGATATTGTTGGCCCCTTCAAAGGTAGTCCTGGCACTTGGGGATGGTAATTTATCAAGTGCAATGTTCTGCATTGTGAGGAGAATGCATATCTCAAAAACTTTTAGGGGTCTAGTCGATTTTCACTAGACCCCGGAGGCTACACAAAGTCAAAATTTTCAACTAGGTGGTTTAAATCTGCACGACAACTAGGGTTTACAACTCTTGTAATTCCAGCATAGTTGTGTCTTTCCAGACCGTAGGTGTGGCTCTACCTGTAAATTAAACTTAGGTACTTTGCCTATGTATCTATGCTTGGATTTGCTACAAGTGGGCTTTTGACGGGGGACACATAGTCAGTTGCCCTTTTTTGGTTAGTTTCTTTTTTGTTTGTGTCCTACTAATTAAGTTAGCACTGCTACTAGATCGCAGTAACTCCCTTTTTACTAAAGTTAACGAGTCTTGAAAACTCGCAAAACTACTACAATCTTGTACAAAAAATCAGGAATTCCAGTTCCACATCACAGGGTTGTCATCTAAGCGATCGGTGACAATTCTACCAATGCCATCAATTTCTTTTAGCTCATCAGGAGAAAGTTGGAGATTTGCGGCTAGAGCGTTTGCTACTGCTTGTTCGGCATTTCTTGCTCCGACGATCGCGTTGGTTTGCGGTTGAGCAATTAACCAAGCAAGTGTTAAATTAGCTAGGGATACTTGATGGCGATCGGCAATTGGACGCAGTTTATCCAATGCTTGCTGCGCTCGTTCGTAATTTTCTCCCTGAAACAGCTTATTTTTAGAGCGGTTATCTTCAGGGGCGAATTTATGTCCCCTTTCAAACTTTCCTGTTAACAATCCTTGCGCCAACGGCGAGTACGCCAGGATGGAAATATTATTTTCAATGCAATAAGACATAGCGTCTTTCTCTACATACCGCCAAAATAGCGAGTAAGGAGGCTGCAAACTGTCAATGCGTCCGTATTGTGAGGCTTCTTCTAACTGAGTGCGGGAAAAATTGGAAACACCGATCGCCCGAATCTTACCTTGCTGCTTTAATTCATTCAAGGCACTCATTGTCTCTTCAATTGGGACAATTTCACTATTAAAAGCACCACTAGGCCAGTGAATTTGATACAGATCGATGTAATCTGTATTTAAGTTTTTCAGCGAACCCTCACACGCCTCAATTACAGAGTCGTATTTGAGGTGATTAGCAAATACTTTGGTAGCGTATTCTACCTGCGATCGCACGTCAGATAAAGCTTGAGCCACAATTTGCTCTGAATGTCCTTTACCGTAAACTTCAGCAGTGTCAATTGTGGTAATCCCAGCATCAAACGCTGCGCGGATCGCCTTAATAGTCTCAGCATCTTCAATTCCTACCCACTGTGCTTTACCAGCTTGCCAAGTTCCCATCAATATTGGGGTAATCTTGATGCCTGATGTACCAAGCGATCGCTTTTCCATGTCTAAGTGTCTTCCTTGAGAATCTATCTTTGTGTATATTTATTGTTTTAATAATTTTAAACAATCACTCTTAAGTGAGTTATCTAGCTGTGGTTACAGCCGCTAGCTTAAAGGTTAAGAAGTAGGGTAAAGGGTAAGAGGTAAGGCGGAAGTTAAAAGTCAAAAGTTAAAACTCTTATCACTCATCCTTCACACTTCATCCTTCATCCTTCATCAGTCATGTCATCCACTACTAGCCACGCATTCAAAGAATGGGCTGTTGCCGTCGATGCCTTAGAACAGGGTAAAACGATTATGCTGCTGCGTAAAGGTGGTATCCACGAACGCGGCGGGCGTTTTCAAGTTGCCCACGACCAAGTTTTACTTTACCCCACCCACGAGCATCAGCAGCCTTTTTTACTTAAATCTGAATATACCGAACAAGTAACCCCAGTTACCTCCGGTTGGCATCCAGAAACAATCCGCATCGGCAGTTTTGCTCGAATTACTGATATTTTATTAGTGTCTGAGGAGACAACTGTAGATGCTTTGCTACCGTTTCATATTTGGAACGAGCAATTTATTAGCTCCCGCCTCAAATGGAAACCACGTCAGCCACTTTACATCCTGCTGCTGCGGACTTATAAGTTAGCTCAGGAACAAATGATTCCCTACAGTTCGGCATATGGCGGTTGCAAATCATGGATCGATTTAGCACAACCAATTGCGTTCGATGAATCAGTGCCAGTTTTTCAAGATGTTACATACAACCAGATAGTTAAAGAAATTCGGGGGATTGTTGCGAACAATAACAATTCCTATCTCCCATCTATGTGATTGTTGATGAATTTACTCGCTTTCATTTACAAGAACATGAGAAACATATATTTTTTTTCGTTAATTAATTTAAAATTGTACTAATTAATTAAAGCTCTATTAATAATTGAATTAATTTTATTTCAAATATAGTTCTGCTATCCTATTACTTAGAAGCAGGGATAACTTATAAATGTAACCAACTTTGCGATTTTATCGGCTGTATATTTGAAATCTAAAATTAGCATTAAAATTATTCCTAGCGCAGGTATCTCTGTTCGGCAAAGTAAATATGTTAGCTTCAACTAGATTTAGTCCAACATAAGTGGCGATCGCGTAGAATATATTTCGTTCTACCTGTGTTTCCTCTAGCAGCCGAGTAAACTGTTTAATCAAGCCCTCTAGATTTTGAGCGATCGCTTCGCTGCTTCTAGTGATAATTCTACCGTCCGATATCGTTGTATGGCATCTTCGCAGCGTGAATGCCACGCTCTATCGTGTAGCGATCGTTGCGCCTACGTCAATAGCTTGAATACTCTCTCAAAGACCAATAAAGACGGCATAATCGACCTAGCTTAGCATCGACTAGTTTATTCGTCAATTGCTATAAATTTAGCTGAGCAGCTTAGCTTCCCGCTCCACAAATTCAGAATGTTACCCACCCATAATTTTACTGTCTTTATTACTGTAAAATCACTGATTTAATTAGCGATCGCACTGAAGATCAAACAGATATAGACCTAGATAAATCAGTATAATTCCCGTTGGTCAAGGTTCAATTTAACTTTACTATTAAGCTTGATTGTATAAAACATAGATAAAATTAATGCGATCGCGCCATTAATTACGTTTACATGAAGGCTGCCACTCATTATCTCTCCAAAAATTAAAAAAGTATTTATTCCCTATCAGCAAGCTTTTTTTTAATGTTTTGTATACATTACTATGAAAAAAAACGTTGATTTACTAATTTATTCAAGTAAAAAAACTATATGTCTTTATCTTCTCAAAAATATTCCTCGTTTAAAATTGCTAGTAGCAATCAAAAATATAAATCAAGATCTTATAATGCAAAATTTCATATTTATACCAATGAAACCCTTAATTGGTTTCAAATAGTATTTCGGCTTCAATCTTCAGTGATTCCAGCAATTTTTCCTTGGGTATTATTATGCGGCTCGTATGGTTTTTTAATTTCATTGCTTAAAGAACTTCATGCGCCTATACCATTTGTAGAGATAGATAAAGTTATTCACAATGTTGTTTTGACTTGCAATATCGTATTGAGTTTGTTATTGGTTTTTAGAACAAATACAGCTCACGAACGATTTTGGGAAGGGCGTAAGCTATGGGGAGCTTTAGTCAATACTGTCCGTAACTTAGCTCGCAATATTTGGCTAATAATTGAAGAACGCGAACCGGATGACCGATTTGAAAAAGAGTCAACTCTGCGACTACTGGTTGCTTTTGCAATAGCAATGAAGCTACATCTTAGACGGAGTGAAGTGAATAGCGAGTTAGAGCCGTTAATGTCATCAATTCACTATTTTAAACTTCAATCTACCAATCACCCCCCATTAGAAATTGCATTTTGGATTGGAGAGTATCTTCAGCATCAATATAATCGCAAATGCTTAGATGTTTATCAGCTAACTACTTTACAAAATTTGTTGAACGATTTAGTGGATATTTTAGGTGGTTGTGAGCGTATTTTGAAAACGCCAATGCCCTTAGCATATGCAATTAAACTCAAGCAACTATTATTGATTTATTGCATATTGTTGCCTTTTGAAATAGTAAATGGTTTGGGCTTGTGGACTGGCTTAGCATTAGCTTTTATCAGTATAATCTTACTTGGTATTGAAGAAATCGGCGCTGAAATTGAAGAGCCTTTTGGACAAGATCCGAATGACTTACCTTTAGATTTAATTTGTGCAACAATGCTACGAAATGTGGAAGATTTAATTATGACTGCTCCCACCACTTGTTCCTTCATAAACGATTGGCAGCAGGCAAGAAAAGAGTAGCAGTTATCCTAGGCATGAGATTGTTAAAAGAGATTGTTTTGCTTTTACATCTATGTAAAATTATGCAACTTATACATAATAGATACTAGTACAATAAATTTAATTTTTTAACCGGATATGTGTTTTTTTGTAGCAGAATAATGGAAAGCACAATATTGCACGGACACAGGCATATTTTTCCATCCTCATGCTCTTCTTACTTGATAACTGTTTTACTTTTTACTTTATTTTTAGTAGGTGAGAGAGTCTTAATGGCAAGACTGTTCTTTGGCAGGTACTAATAACTTTAAATCATCACGATTCACTAAGGTTCAAGAAAAAAACTGGACTTTATGCGTACAAGCGAACAAATTTGGCAGGAAATCCAAGATAAATTCGGTTTTGTTCCACCTTTCTTTGAGTCGGTACAGAACTTACAAGTTTTGGAGAATCTATGGCAGCAAACGCTGACTGTATATATAAATAATCCTCTTTCAAATCTGTTTAAGGAAAAGCTTGCTTGCTATCTTTCGCGCTACTGTGTCGTTCCCTATAGCTTGATCTGTCACAGTTGTTGTTTACACTCTTTAGGATTAAAGGGATGGGAAGTGTTGGAATTGCTGACATTACCTTGCCCTACCAAAACAGAAATTAACGAACACCTCGGTTTGCTAGCAACACACTCCAATCAACTAGTTGTCTTATCATTGAATGCATCACTCGAAGAAAGTTTACTCTATTGTTCAATTTTTGTATGTCTGCAAACAGAGCAAGCCGAGTATTGTCGGAACGAGCTGCGCCGATTGTTGGGAGCCGTTAATTACCAGCACTTGATCGGGTTTATTGCTTACGTGAAAACTTGTCATGTATGGTTGGAAGCTCACCCTGAAGTTAGTTGTGAAGCAGACAAGCGAGTCATTGACAATTTGGATAGTTTGGTAGAAGAGGAACCGGGTTTAGCCGATATTTTCGGAAATTATGTTCAAAAGGTGAGGCACGAACGCCAAAGTTGGGCAGAACAACAGTTAGTACAACTTGCCGAGCGTCAGCGGTATCATAAGGCATTGCGGGAAAGCGAAGAGCGCTTTCAGTTGTTAGTTGAGGAAGTAAAAGATTATGGGATTTTCATGCTAGATCCCAAAGGATATATTACCAGTTGGAACGCTGGAGCAGAACGCATGACAGGTTATCAAACCAGCGAAATCGTCGGTAAACATTTTTCCTACTTTTACAAATCTAAAGATATACAACGTGACAAGCCAGACAGAGAATTAGAGATAGCAGCAGCTGAAGGTCGAGTTAAGGATGAAGGTTGGCAAGTACGCAAGGACGGCTCCCATTTTTGGGCAAATGTTATTACTACAGCGTTAAGAGACGAGGCTGGAAATCTTAAAGGTTTTTCTAAAGTGACGCGCGACATTACTGAGCGCCAGCAGCATGAGTTAGCACTGCAACAGAGTGAAGAGCGGCTGCGATTAGCCTTGAATGCAGCTCGCATGGGTACTTGGAACTGGAACATCTTAACTGGCAAAATCAGCTACTCTCTCGACGCGGCAGCAAATCTCGGTTTTGCCCAAAGCTGCTATCCTTCTGGTTGCGAAGTTACTTATAACAATTTCCTAGAACTTGTTCATTCTGAAGACCGCGAAATGGTTGCTGCGGCAGCGTACCGTGCGATGGAGAAGAATGTAGACTACGATATTGAATTTCGCGTTGTCTGGTCTGACGGTACTGTTCATTGGATTGCTAGCAAAGGTCAAGTTTGCTATTACGACCATACTGGCGCTGTATCAGTGTGGATGGTTGGGGTCAATATAGACATTTCCTCACAAAAACAGATAGAAATCGCATTACGTGAAAGCGAGGAACGCTTCCAGGCTTTTATGAACAACAGTCCAACATTGGCGTTTATGAAAGACCAGGAGGGACGCTACGTTTACGTCAATCGACCATTCGAGCATCTGTTTAAAGCCAAAGTAGATATCTTGGAGGGTAAGACCGATTTCGATTGGTTGCCAGAAGAGGCTGCCAGACAAATGCGCGAAAACGATTTGGCTGTAATTTCAACCGAGCAGCCAGTAGAAGCCCTGGAAACTGTTCCCTCATCTGAAGGATATTCCCATTATTGGTTAGTCTTCAAGTTTCCCTTTCAAGACGCTAGCGGGCGGCGGTTAGTTGGGGGCGTAGCGGTTGACGTTACTGCGCTCCAACGAGCAGAAGCAGAAGTTTACAAGGCGCTAGCAAAAGAAAAAGAACTGAGCGAACTTAAATCTCACTTCATCTCCACCACTTCCCACGAGTTCCGCACTCCGTTGGCGACAATCTTATCTTCTGCTGATATGCTCGAACTTTACGGTTACAAGTGGGACGAGTCAAAAAAACTCGAACATCTGCGTCGGATTCAAACTGCTGCCGAACATATGACTGAACTTTTGGACAATGTTTTGTTAGTGAGTAAAGCTGAAGCTGAAAAACTACAATTCAAACCAGCTCCAATGGATCTATTTCAGTTTTGCTGCAACTTGGTGGAAGAGATGCAACTCATTGCGGGAAACAAGCACGCGATTAATTTCATTAGTCAAGGTCAATGCACTAATGTTTGCTTAGATGTAACACTATTGCGACACATCCTCACTAACTTGCTCTCGAATGCTATTAAGTATTCTTCTCAAGAAAGTACTGTTGAGTTTAACCTGGTTTGCGATCGCGTTGCAGCAATTTTCAGTATCAAAGACAACGGTATTGGCATTTTAGAAGCAGATCAAGCACAATTGTTTCAGTCTTTCTATCGGGGAAGCAACGTCGGCACAACTTCTGGGACAGGATTGGGGCTAGCCATTGTCAAAAAGTCAGTAGACTTACACGGCGGTGAGGTTACTGTTACTAGTGCAGTCGGGGTTGGGACAAAGTTTACAGTTACTATTCCATTAAATAATTAGGGAGCAAGAGATGAAAACGATTCTGGTAATTGAAGATCAAGCACCCCTGCGGAGCAACATTGTAGGGATTTTGGAAGAGGAAGGTTACAATGCCATTGGTTTTGAAAGAGGCTTTACTGGCATGATGTGGGCGCTCAAACATACACCAGATTTAATTATTTGCGATATTATGATGCCTGACATGAACGGTTACAGCGTCCTAAATGAGTTGCGCAATTACCCAGCCACAGCTAAAGTGCCGTTTATTTTTCTCACTGCCAAAGCTGACAAATCCTCTATACGCGAAGGTATGGAGCTAGGAGCAGACGATTACCTCACTAAACCTTTTAGACCACCTCAACTGCTAAAAGCGATCGCCTATCGCTTATAACAACAAATAGTCGCAGATCGCAAGTAAACGGTAGTACACCTAACTTGCATAAAATAGTAATTGAATAAACTCTTGTCTTTTGCAAAGCTTTTTCTGCCAGTTAAACAGATAAGATTTATTGAGACTAACTGCATTTTTACAAGTCTTCTCAACATCTAAAACTTGTGAAACAAATGCCTACAGGCTTACAAATAAGGCAAATATTTAGCGGCAGTACTTAATTTGTCACTTATTTGCCCGATTAATGATTTTAGTAATAGTTATCGTTCAGGTAGTCTCGGAATTTTAAAAGTTAGTTAAAAATGCGATCGCGCTAAGTACAGCTACTCAACGAGCAATCGATTTTTTAGCAGTCATCAAACAACCGCTGGTTCGTTTACATTTATGTGCGATCGCCTCAGTAAGCAGAAGGGTGAGGGTGAGTTAACTACTTCATAACCCTCTTAAGATTATATTCTAAATAAAAATATCTGCATTTGAAGTCAGACAAACTTTACGTAGTTGTTTGGATATTAAATTTTAGATAAAGTTTTAGAAATTGCTTATTTATCCTGAAATCCTTGAGGCAGACTATAGAATATTGCTCCTCAACAATATCGTAACTATTAAAACAAAAACTATGGCTATAAACAACTTATTCGATGCGAATTTCTATCGTGCTGCCAATTCAGACCTAAGTAACTTCAGCGATAGTCAAGCCTTAACACACTTTCAAACCTATGGATTGAATGAAGGACGTGCCTTCTCACCGTTTGTTAATCTCAACTTTTATCGCTCTAGTAACTCAGATCTAGCTAACTTCAATAACCCTCAACTAGTTGAGCATTTGCAGAACTATGGTATTGCCGAGGGCCGCCGCTTCTCGCCAGAAGTTGACCTCAACTTTTATCGTGCTGCTAACAGCGATCTAGCTAGATTAAGCTTTAACAATGAACAATTATTTGAACACTTACGTAGTTACGGTCTTTCCGAAGGACGACAGTTTTCTCAGTTCTTCAATCTAAATTCCTACAAGTCCTACAACGCAGATTTAGTAGCAGCAAAACTTGATAACAGCCAACTGCTGGCACATTTTGAACTCTACGGACTTTCTGAGGGAAGAACGTTTTCTTTTGCCTTTGATGTCAATTCCTATAAATCCTACAATGCGGATTTGGCAGCAGCAAAACTGAGTAACAGTCAACTGTTGGAACATTTTGAAATTTATGGTTTGAATGAAGGCCGTCAATCATCACCATCTTTTTCTGCCAGCTACTACCGTGCTAATAATGGCGACTTAGCAAGCTTCAGCAACTATCAAGCCTACAATCACTTCGTACTTTACGGTCATAGCGAAGGACGTTTGGCTGCGCCACCATCAAGTTCTATTCCATCAGAAATTGGTAGCAGTCTCAGCAAATTTATGGACGTGGGCAGTCTTCGTGGTAACAGTTTCACGGAATTTTTCGGCACTACTAGCAACAGCGACTTCTATCGCTTTACTCTCGGTAGCAACGTTAACATTGCTCTGTCCTTAAGTAGTACAACTGATACAGCTCAAACTGGGTTGAAAGGTCAAATAAGCTTAGTTCGAGACAGCAACGGTAATAATATGATCGATTCTGGTGAGGAGCTGAATCTACAACTTGTTAATCTTTTGCCAACAGCAGAAACCAGCCCACAAATCAGCAGCAATCTAGGTGCGGGTACTTACTATGTTCATGTTTTCCCTGCTGACTCTAGTAGCGCTGAGTACTCTTTAAGATTGAGGGCAACAAATTAAGATAATAAGTATTTTAGTTTCTGCAAATCCCTCCTTGTTAAAAGGAGGGATTTTTTGTCTACCTAGTTATCATCCCGATCGGCTGACAAAAGAGATGATTGGGCTGTGACTTGGTAGGAGTTATGGTTGCAGCAGTTGGGCATCGCCAGGTTTTGGCTGGGGAAAGTTTGGTTGTGTCGGTTGGCTGGGTGCAGTCGATGGCTGGGATGGAGTTTTAGTATCAGTGGTGGCTGCGGCGGAATTGGGATTAAAGACGCTGACGAGGGTTTGCACCAAAGCGTCTCGCTGCTTACGGTTCAGCCGAGCAATGGCAGCGCGATCGCCTTCCAAGGGGTTTTGTCTCAAAGCATCAGCCCCTGGATATACATTCTCTTGCAGCAATTCGTTTGCGCCCAAATAGTCAGCTAAGGTCAATTTCCAATCCAACCGATAATTAGGGCCACGACCTTTAACATAGAGGTGATACCGAATCAGTCGATCTACTAAAGTGTTATCTGGATTGACTTTACCTGTTTCTCTACTAACATACTTATTCTCTAGCGGCAAATTCGGTAACTTTTGATAGACTTGCTTCCAAACGTTGCGGACTGTGGAACTTGGCAGGGCGGTTTTTTGCGCGATCGCAAAGCTTGCCCTCGGCATCGCGCCACTTGAGTTAGCCACTCCTTTATCCACAGAGCCTAAAAAGATTAAAATTGCTACGCCCAAGGCAGTAAGTGCCAAGTGCAAAATTCTCTGGCGTTTGAAAATAACTACAAGGCTTTTCTTTGCCTTCACAAATAAAACTTCCTCTTTCCTGCGCTTGTTCCCCTGGTGAGGAGGCTTTTGGGTTAGGTGCAAGCGAGATTTCATTCTAGTAACTTACACTCCTAAGTGGATACGTTAAAAGTCAACTATCACAGGGGCATGATCGCTGGGCTTAGGCAACTTTCTCACCGAGCTATCAATGATACAACTGTTTGCCTGCTTGTAAAGTTCGGGTGTGAGATAGTGATGATCGATCCGCCAGCCAGAATTACGCCGAAATGCTCCCGAACGATAGTCCCACCAGCTAAAGTGTCCGCCTTCAGAAGTAAACTTCCGAAAAACATCAACAAAGCCCAATTCCAGAATCTCTCTTAAAGCTTGACGCTCTAGCTCTGATGCCATGATACTCCCTGTAAGTCTGGCTGGGTCGTGAATATCTTCGTCTTCTAAGGCAATATTGAAATCACCGCATACACAGATAGCAGGAGATAAGAGCAATAGCGATCGCAAGTATTCCCTTAGCACTTTTAACCACCGCAGCTTATATTCATACTTCTCGCTACCCACAGCTGCACCGTTAGGAACGTAAAGGTTGACAATCCGGATGCCATCAATTACACCCGTAATTACTCGCTTTTGCTCATCCAAAGCTGACAACACCGACGGTTCTATATTGCTGCTTCCAGCTAGAATTGGCGTGAAACCCGTGCTAACATCTTCTAATGGCTTACTACTGAGGATGGCAACACCGTTGTAAGATTTTTGTCCAAGCACATAGATCTGATAACCCAATTGTTCCAAGGGCGATCGCGGAAACTCTGCATCTACCACCTTAGTTTCTTGCAAACACAGAACATCCGCTCCTGTTTCACTTAACCAATTCACCACCTGCTCTAAGCGGCTGCGAATTGAATTGACATTCCAGGTAGCAACTTTCATAATTCATAATTATCGCGCCACTCGCTACTAATTCTATCCCTACTTTCTAATTTCTACTTCCTTTGTTAGAGCTACTACGTTTCTTATTAGGGCTACAATTTGAATTCTAGAGATCCAAAATGAATAAAATATCTTTAGCAAGAAATTAACAAAATTATTTTTGTATTTCTAAATACCTTTGATTTAATATTAATATTTTTTTTCTTCTTTTGGTAGAAGCAAAGTGCAAAAATAGGATAAATTTTATTTACTCAGTCATGAGAATAATAGAGAACATCAAACAGGTATTTATCGGCTTCATGGAAGGAATTAATACAGCTTGGTGGGCAGAAGTTACTACTAATAATCCTCGCTGTACATACTATTTTGGGCCTTTTCAAAGTTACGATGAAGCGAAGGAAGCATATCCTGGTTACATCGAAGATCTCAATAGCGAGGGCGCGCAAGGAATTGTAGTTGTAATCAAACGTTGCCAGCCAGAATTTTTAACAATATGTGAAGAACCAGAAAGCTGAGTGGTGAGTGGTTCGATTAATTTTGAATTTCGACTTTCGACTTTTGAATTCGATCGAGGCTTTGGCGGATCAAGGGGATAGCACTAAGAAAGATTAGCCCAGATACGAACAAGCCGATCGCGCCATCAGCCCAGAACCAGTGCATCAACCAAACAGCAAGAGCCGCCAACACTACGCCAACTGAACTAATGACATCGGCCATGGTGTGGAGAAAAGCTCCCCGCACGTTTAAGTCATGGTGGCTGCTATCGTGCAGTAAGAATGCATTGATGCTGTTCACCCCTAAACCAACAGCCGCAGTAATTAACATTGGCAAGCTGAGAATATCCTCTGGTGGTGATTGTAGATTAGCGATCGCTTCAATGGCAATCCAAAGGGCGATCGCAACTAGCCCCATCCCATTAAATAATGCCGCGAGAACTTCAAGGCGCAACTTGCCAAAACTACCTTTATCAAACAGCCGAAACTGAGCGCTCCAAGCTGCCAAAACCGACAGTCCCAAGGCTAAACTATCTGAGATCATATGCCCCGCTTCGGCTTGCAGCGCTAAACTATGACTCCAGAAACTCACAGCTAGTTCAAATAAAGAAAAGCAGCTAACCAGTACTAACGCAGTCCACAATAATCGAACTTTACCCTGGCGGGGACTAACCTCAGTTTCCAAGCCACTGCTATGAACGCAATCGTGGGAGTGATGATGGTGCATGAATAATTGAGGGAGTAATAAATACTGACTACTAAATGCAATTGGGATGAATGATGAATTATAAATAAAGTGTGATTTAAAATTCAGCATTCATCATTCATAATTTATTCTGCTTCTGATTCAACTTGGTAGAACAATTTTTTAGGAATTGTGCCATGAATTCCCTTGACAATATCAACTACTTGCGATACGTCAAAGTCAATTGCTGCACTACCCAGTATTAGTGCATCTTGTTTAGTCATTCCATACTTTTCATTTGCTATTTGCAAGTATTCCCGAACAGACTTTTTCATGGCTTCATCCAAATCCTCGTCTAACCCAACTGCAATCCAAGCATCCTTAGTTTCCCCTAATGGTGTAGCTAGCTGCATATTTTTATGCAAAATTAATTCAAATGTAGGAGTCAAGGAGCATTCGATCGCTGTCAAAGCAACTTCGCCATTAGCTTGGGCACAGTGGGGATCTCCTGCATAAAATAATGCTCCTGGCACTTGGACGGGTAAATATAGGCTGGAGCCACGCCCTAACAGCTTGATGTCAAGATTACCACCATAGTTCCCTGGCGGCACAGAATTCGCTGCTTGTTCTCGGTTGGCAGGAACTACTCCCATAATCCCTATAAACGGATCTAGCGGAATTTCTAGGGGAGGTAAATCATTTATAGGTTGGAAGATCCCCACTTCTCGCTGAGTATCTATAGAAATGACTTTGGAATAGATCGCAGCATTATTTTCTGGATACTCACCTGGAAGCGCACCTCTGCCATGACGATTAGAAATTACACCATAGGGAACGCGGTAATCAATTTCAACTGTTTTAATCTCTAGCACATCCCCTGGTTGAGCATCCTCTACATAAATCGGGCCTGTAATTACATGAGGCCCAGGGCCCGTTTTTTGCACTGCTACCTTCACATTTAACTGGTCTGGTAGAACGATATCTGCTGAGATTGCGCTTTTAAGATTCTGAGGAATTCCACCTTGGGCGAAAAACTCAATTGTGTCACCTTGGTCTGGCAAGATCCCTTCATGAGAAACTGTCTGCATGATGATGCGATCGCCTGAATTGACTCGCAAAATCGGATTGCTATCCGGCTTGAATAATTCACCCCAGATTACGTTTTCCGGAGTAGACATTACTGTGTAAGTCTGATTAAAAGCGATCGCGGGTGACAACCAAAAGTTTCCGATTGAAGCGCATAGCAAAACTATCCCCACAGTTATTCCTACTACGAACTTCCATTGACGAGAGCGCAGGTGGAAATTATGAATTTTTTTCACGTTGTCTATGTTCCTTCTCAATCGTACTGAGTATTAGAGCTTACGCAATTAGCCCGCACAGTCCCTTATGGTTTTAGCTGCGGTAAACCATAAATATATTCAACAGAGGCTACAGTAAATTTGAATTGAGTAATGTTATTTTTGTTACTCTTAATGCTGTTAGAAATAAGGCTTTTCAAAAAACTAGTGCTAAATATTACATTCGGCTGAATATGATTGAAGCAATGGTTTTGGGAATAATAAACCAGCAACCATTTTTCCAGACAGTATGACTAGCAATCAGATTGCCACCTACCCAGATACCCAACCTACGTTAGTATCCGTCGCTCAAGATGTATCTCAACTAGACCGCAATTCACTGCTAAAGCTGCAAGAATATATTCAACACCTACTGGAACCTCCCATCATCTTGGCAGCTTCAACGCCAGAAACAGAACCAGAGCAAACAAGTCCTACTGAAGCGCAACATAGCTTTGAATACTTAGAATTGCTAAAACTTGGGGTAAATGTTTGGAACGAGTGGCGGGAGAAGCATCCTGACATATCTATAGATTGGAGCAAGGCAAATCTAAGCGGAGCTAACCTTCAACTTGCTAACTTAAGCAGAGTTAACCTGGAATCCGCTAACTTGAGCAACGCAGATCTTAGGGGTGCTTTCCTTCGAGAAGCTAACCTTCGGGGAGCTATGCTTTTCATGGCAGATTTGGTGGTGACGAATCTGCAAAATGTTTGCTTACAAAAAGCGAACCTGCAAGGAGCAGATTTGTACAAAGCGAATCTGGGTAAGGCAGATCTGAGAGAGGCAAACTTGATGCAAGCGAATATTCGGCGGGCGAATTTATTAAATGCGAACCTAGAAGCAGCAAACCTTCAGGAAGCAGATTTATTAGAGGCGAAGCTGATGCAGGCTAATTTGAGTCGGGCAGACTTGCACAAGGCAAACTTAGAAAGGACTAACTTGATTGAAGCCAACTTGGAAGGGGCAATTCTAGTTGCGGCAAAACTCTGTGGGGCAAATGCTTGTAGGGCAAAACTAACCCGCGCCGACATTTACAGAGCGAATTTATATAATACTACTCTCAAAGGAGCTATTATGCCTGATGGCATAATTCATCATTAAGAATAAGGCTAAAGGTTCAAGGCTGAAGGCTGAAGGCTGAAGGCTGAATTATTAATTCTCCTTGTCCCCTTGTCCCCTTGTCCCCTTGTCCCTACTATTGCCACATTTTACAACTCAAATCTCCGGCTTTTTGGGTAAAGCGGTAATTTTCGCGGTAGTCTACAGGGCAATCAATCACGGTTGGTACATCCTGAGCTAAAGCAGTTTTGAGCGTGGGAATAAAATCAGCTGTAGATTCAACTCGATAACCTTTTAAACCCATACTTTCAGCGAATTTAACAAAATCGGGATTGCCAAAACGAACAAAAGATGATTCGCCGAATTGGTTCTGCTGCTTCCATTCAATCAAGCCATAACCGCCATCATTAAAAATCAGAGTGACAAATGGATGACCGACTCGTAAAGCTGTTTCTAATTCCTGAGAATTCATCATAAAGCCACCATCCCCAGTTGCAGCCACGACTTTGCGTTCTGGATGCACTAGCTTAGCAGCGATCGCACCTGGAATAGCGATCCCCATCGCCGCGAAACCATTGGAAATCAGGCAAGTGTTCGGGCGATCGCAGTGATAGTGACGCGCAATCCACATCTTGTGTGCGCCAACATCAGAAATCACAATATCTTCTGGCCCCATCACTTGCCGTAGATCGTAAATCAGTTTTTGCGGCTTAATTGGAAATCCATCGTCGTTAGCGTACTGTTCGTAATCAGCCCGAATATCTGCGATTAATTCCAAGGCAAAAGGATCGGGCTTACCCTGTCTATCAGCACGCTTTAAAATTTCCTCCAAGGAATCTGAAATATCCCCCAATACTTCAGCTATGGGAATATAGCTACTATCAATTTCTGCTGGGTTAGGACCAACATGAATAATTGGAATCTTACCTTCTGGGTTCCACCGTTTGGGCGAATATTCAATCAAGTCATAGCCGATCGCAATCACCAAATCTGTATTGTCGAAAGCACAACTAATGTAATCTCTTTGCTGTAACCCTACTGCCCACAAAGCTAAAGGATGAGTATAAGGAATCACCCCTTTGCCCATAAAGGAATTTGCCACTGGAATATTCAATTTAGTGGCAAATTCTGTCACGGCGGCACTAGCATTTGCTCGGATCGCCCCATTCCCTACTAAAATTAAGGGATTCTGTGCCTGGGAAATCGCAACCGCTGCTTCATTAATACTGTGAAAAGAAGCATAGCTTTTTTCCAGGGGGTTCTTATTCAGGGGATTGCCCACAGCTGGCATCGCAGCTATATTCTCTGGCAAATCGATGTGAACTGCACCAGGTTTTTCACTTTGCGATCGCTTAAATGCCTTGCGCACAATTTCCGGTGTATTGCTCGGTCGGACAATCTGGGCGTTCCATTTCGTCACTGGCGCAAACATCGCCACCAAATCTAGATACTGATGGGCTTCAATATGCATTTGATCTGTTCCCACCTGTCCGGTAATTGCTACCAGAGGCGCACCATCCAAATTCGCATCCGCCACACCCGTCATTAAGTTGGTAGCACCAGGCCCCAAGGTAGAAAGGCATACCCCAGCTTTCCCGGTTAAACGCCCATATACATCCGCCATGAACGCTGCACCCTGTTCGTGACGAGTGGTAATGAATTGAATCGAAGAGTTTTTCAGGGCTTCCAGAATATCCAGATTTTCTTCGCCTGGTAAACCAAAAATATACTGTACACCTTCATTTTCCAAACAACGCACCAACAGTTCTGCCGTATTCATTGAATTTCCTCAATTACACTCAGCAAGACTTGAATTTTAGATCGGTCATCAAATCCAAAATCTAAAATCCAAAATCTAAAATCACTTCACCCACACCGTTTTAACATTAACGAACTCATGGATGCCCTGAATTCCTAATTCTCTTCCATATCCAGAACGCTTAGTGCCACCAAAAGGCATACGGGGGTCAGATTTGACCATAGCATTGATAAATACTGCTCCGGCTTCTAGTTCCGAGATAAAGCGATCGCGCTCTTTTTCATCTGTCGTCCAAGCACTTGCACCTAGTCCAAATGGTGTGGCATTTGCGATTTTTATCGCTGCATCAATATCCGCTACCCGAAACAACAGCGCCACTGGGCCAAAAAATTCCTCTTGTTCTGCGGGACTCCCAGCAGGTATATCGGTCAGAATTGTCGGCGGATAGAAGTTACCAGGACGATCCATTAAAGGTTTTCCTCCAGTTAACACTCTTGTGCCTAGCTTCACACTTTCTTGAACTTGCTGGTCTAAATCCTTGAGAATGCCTGGAGTGGCTAAAGGCCCGATGTCAGTATCTGGAAGCATCGGATCGCCTATTTTCAGTGCGTCATATTTCTCGATCAGTTTTTTTTCAAACGAGTCTGCGATCGCCTCTGCGACAATGAATCTTTTCGCCGCAATACAAGATTGCCCGTTATTGAGCATTCGTGCTGTCACAGCCGTTGCTGTTGCTACCTCTAAATCGGCGCTAGGCATAACAATGAACGGATCGCTTCCTCCCAATTCCAGCACTGTTTTCTTGATTTGTTTCCCTGCTGCTGCGGCTAAACTTGCCCCGGCTGGTTCGCTTCCTGTCAGAGTTGCGGCTTTAACGCGATCGTCAGCAATTAAGGCGGCGACTTCTGATGCTCCCACTAATAAAGTTTGAAATACTCCCTCTGGGAAACCCGCTTGTTGTATAATTTCTTCAATTGCTAAAGCACACTGCGGCACGTTAGAAGAGTGTTTGAGTAAACCTACATTACCTGCCATTAATGCTGGAGCCGCAAAACGAAATACTTGCCAGAAAGGGAAATTCCAAGGCATCACCGCCAGGATGATACCCATTGGTTGATAGCGAACAAAGCTATGACTGGCATCAGTTGTAACTGATACGTCGGCAAGGAATTCGGCAGCGCGATCGGCATAGTAGCGACACACCAAAGCGCATTTTTCCACCTCAGCGATCGCGCTTTTTAGGGTTTTACCCATTTCCTGCGTCATCAACTTGCCAAATTTTTCTTTGTCTTGCTCTAAAATATTAGCAGCTCTGTTCATCCACTCTGAGCGTTGTGTCATCGGGATGTGGCGGTACTGCTCAAAGCTCTGTTGTGCCAAATCCAGTTTTTTGGCTATTTCTGCTTGATTGAGTGGCTCAAATGTCTTGAGTGTTTCTCCTGTGGCGGGATTAATTGTAGCGATCGCCATTGCTCAAACCTCCAGTGCCAAAATTATGAATTATGAATGATGAATTAAATGGCATTCAATATTCAGCCCGATCGCATTGCTGCATTCATCATTCACCAAGCGCCTGCTTTTCTATTTTGGCTACAAATATTGCAATTTGCCGCTTTTGTAATATTTCCCCTCACCTCTGACCCCTTGCACTAATGGGAAAAGTTATATATTCTTAAAAAAAGTTTAATTTTTAGCGTTTTTTGTCAGGATGCGAACAGACCTGGCTGAAAATCTGGAGTATCTTTTCAATAAATTCATCTAGACCTGAATTCTTGGCTAATAATTTACAAAAACTTCAACCTATGGTTAATGTTGTTAAAATTACATCGGATGTAATTTCTAGTGAGTTTTGCTTTTTTTCAGCAGGATGCAAGCATTAGCCCAGAAGTTAACTACGAGCCAGTCCATAGCAAGCGCCGTTATCGCCGCTTCGGGAATGCCTCGTTCAATTTTTTGGTGATGAGGAGATCGCCATTTGACGACTTTCCCTTAATGGAGGTTAAATTGGAACTCGCACTTCAAGCTAATCAGCCATCCAGAATTAGCCAGCCTCTGATATTGGCTGTAGATGACGATGAAGACAATTTATTGCTACTGACTGAAGTTCTCACACCTCTAGAGTGTATAGTCATTACTGCAACTGATGGTCGGCAGGCGCTCGAATTAGCAACAGAGCGACAACCAGCTTTAATTCTATTAGATGCGATGCTGCCAGATATTAGCGGTATAGAAGTGGTGCAGCAACTCAAGCAAAATCCGCTAACGATGAATATTTCCGTCGTTGCTGTTACTGCTTTGGCAAGACAAGAAGATCGCGATCGCTTATTATTAGCAGGCTGCAATGATTATATCAGCAAGCCTTATATGCTTGACGATCTAGAAGCCGTCATCAATCATCATCTTGTTGCTTATAGAAAACCTCGAACTTGCTGTTGCTTAGATACCTTGCCAAACTAAGTTAGTAGGCGCGTGGTTAGTGGCAAGTCGCTTCGCTCCAGTTTTAAATTTTAAGTTTTAAGTTTTGAGTTAAAAAACGCTCATTTAACTTAAAACTTAGAACTCATAACTCAAAACTATTCAAGTCCCCTTGTCCCCAAATTCCTCATCGGTCAAAATCAGGAATATTTAGCTGAAAAAGAAATTGGGTGTAGCGCCTAAAACAGCAACAATACTAGTGCGGCCAGTCTCGAATCCACTATCGTACATTACATCTACTACAGGTACGTTTACCAGTTCTTCTATTAACAATTTTATTTCAGGTTCAAGGGCTTTGAGCAAGGCGACTCTAACTTGCTTTGCCAACTCGTAGCGATCGCTTTGGCTGAGAAATTTCTCTAAAGGAGTAATGGAATCTTCAGCCACTATAGTGATCGATTTTTCAGCCAGCTTGCAAGCCACTTTATCCAGATGGTGTCCCAAATAAGTTTGAAATAGAACTATCACTTGCTGGGAGAGGTTTTGTTCCAGTTGCTCAAGCGTTGGTGGTAAAGATTCCTCCATAAATTTAACTTTTGAATCCAACAGGAAAAAATTAAAAGAATTTTTTAAAATTTAACAATGTATGAGATCGCCTTAACCAGTCTAAAGTAGTATTTCTTGAGACAAATAATCTGTAACAATTTAAAAGCGCTCGCGTAGTGATGCGAAATTTAATCCCCTAGTTCCCCATTTGGGCAGAAACTCCTATTCTTTCCTCTCCTAAAAGGAAAAAGAAAAAATTTGTCCTAAAAAGGGTGAAGGGTGGCTCTGCTTAAAGCAGTGTTAAGTATTACTTCAGTTTATTAAGCCCAGCCTGGTAAATAGTGAGGGGCATTATCAACATACAATAATGTGCCTGGACGAACATTGCACATATTGTTAGATTTTGTATACTAAGGAGCGATAAGGAGCGATCGCGCTTTAAGGTAAAATTCAAGAAGTTACTTGCTGTTGCTAGCTTACTATATTATTTCGTACAGAAGAAAAAGAATCAGTAACCAAGCAAAGCAATTACGAGCCAGTTCATTACAAGCGCCGTTATCGCCGCTTGGGGAATGCCTCGTCGTAGAAACAACACTTTTAATTTTTAATTGCAGCAGTTGCAGAAGTGTTGTAGTTCCTAAAACTTTGTAATTCTACGACTACCCCAAAATCAATGATAGATTTACAACGTCGCTTTGATATGAGCGATCGCCTTGATTTAAGACAGCCTTTAGTTTTGGCTGTGGATGATAATGAAGATAACTTGCAGTTGCTGTCTGAATTACTGATGCTATGTCAGTGTTCGGTTATTACTGCTGCTAATGGTGCAACCGCAATATGGAAAGCGAAAAATTCTCAACCCAATCTAATTTTATTAGATATGATGTTGCCAGACATTAGTGGCATAGAAGTTGCTAATTGTCTGAAGCTAGATTCTCAAACTAAAAGTATCCCGATTGTTGCTGTCACGGCTATGGCAAGACTAGAAGACTTGGAGCGCTTTGTATTGGCGGGGTGCGTAGAGTGCGTGACAAAACCTTACAACATTGATGATTTAGAAGCAATTATACGTAAATACATCTTTGCCGACAAACTAATGCAATAGAATTGCATGATTCATTCTTGTTGTTTTATCAGAAAGTTTGAAGGTTTGAAGGTTGAAAAGTTCAGGTGTTTGTTCGCGTAGCTTTCATTCTTCGCTGGAGTTTAAGTTAGTGGGTTTCAAGGTTTCAACATTCATCCCTTGACAACTTGCCAACTTTCTCATTCAACTTAACAACGTTCCAACGTTTCAAAGTTTCAACTTCAAATGATGAATCTATTTTTATTGGGACTTTTATTATGAGGATGTTAGATAGTTGCGTGTTAGGTATTAGAGATATTTTGGATAGTTTATCAATCTAAAATCCAAAAACTAAAATTTAAAATGAATTACCCAAGACTCAAATTCTAAGATCCAGTAATTTGCCTCTGTTATAGATTGCGGACTTGCGGAGGATTAGCTAAAATTACCACTGTAGCAGTACGACCTGTTTCTAATTTAGCATTGCTTAAGATGTCAACAACGCTTACTCCAACTATTTCCTCAATTAGTTCTTTTAACTGAGGTTGAAGTACATCATCTAACTCTGCTCTTACTTTTTCTGCCAATTCTGTTTGTCCGTTATTTACGAGAAGTTGTTCTGGTTGAGTAATAGAATCCTCCAGAATGATCGCAAGTTTTTCATCAAAAAGTTGACAAGTGACACGACTCGGTTGATGCTCGAGTTGATTGCGATACAAAGCTTGAATTCGCTGTGAGAGGGTTCGTTCTAATTGTCCGCGTGTAGGATAGGATGAATCCATAGTTTAAGCAAAAAACATCTATCAATAGATAGATGATATGAAAAAACAGGATAAAAAAGCAAAATTCCGGCAAAATTCAATCTTCAGGAGGAACTTAAGCAAAATAATTTTGGTTATGTTATTTACACTTGCTTTGGCGGGTATATGAGAATTTTATAAGTTTCAGGATTGGGATTGATAGCAAGTTCTACAGCTGCTGATAATTGTTGTAGAGGTATGCGATCGCTAATCAAAGCTGCCACATCAATGCGGCGATTAAATACAATATCAGCAGCGAGACTTTGAAGGCGATAAGATGAACTGTAGCTGCCCATTAAGTCAATTTCACGTCGATAAAGAGTATTGGGGTTAATCGGAATTTCCACCCGATCGGGAAACTCGGCAAAAAAGAGAATTTTACCGCCTTTACGAGTACAATCGAGGGCTTGGAAAAAAGCTTTTTCACTCGGAACGGCAAGAAGAGTAGTATCAACTCCCATGCCATCTGTAAGTGCATGAATTTTTGTTTGTAAATTGGAATCGCGGGCATCAAAAGCCGCTTCTGCCCCCACTTGCATAGCTTTTTCAATCCGAGAAGGCAGCAAATCGGTAACTATTGCTTTAGCACCAAAGTATTTCACCAACATCACAAACATCAACCCAATTGGCCCCGCCCCGGTAATCAGAACTGTTTGCCCCGGTGCAATTTGAGCTTTTTTGACAGCTTTGAGACAGCAATTAGTGGGTTCGACAAAACTAGCCTCCTCAAAGCTAACATCATCCGGGATCGGAATTAACCCACCGTTGCGGACAATATGACCTGGAACTTTGACATATTCGGCAAAGCCACCGCCACTGGGATTAAAACCTGCCGTTGTCGAGATATTTTTGTAGACATCGCACATGGAGAAATTGTCGTTGAGACAGTAGCCACAGCGCATACAAGGAATGTGGTGCATCACGACTACCCTTTGCCCCACTTGCCAAGCAGTTACTTGTTCTCCCACCGCCGCAATTACTCCAGCTGTCTCATGCCCGAAGATGCGCGGCGGTTCGTAAAGGGGATAACGAATCTTTTTGATATCCGACTGACACAAACCTACTACTTCTACTTGCACCAGAACTTCATCTACAGAGGCAAGTGTCGGAATTGGTAATTCTTCGTAAGAGAGTTGATTGACACCTCGAAATACCTGTGCTTTCATGACTTCAGTTGTTGATTGCCTGCAATTTTAGACTTTATCAGGAGTCAGGAAAAGGTGGAAGGATAAAGGTTGAAGGTTGAAGTTCTATATTTCAGGCTTGATACTGCGCTCTTTGCGCCGCAACGCCTACACACTTCACACTTTCTCCTGAGAGACGCGATATATCGCGTCTCTACACACTTCACACTTCACACTTCATAATTAAATTTGACAAAGCAGTCTATTAAAGGGTAATATCAACTGCTAAGCAATTTTAAGCAGCAGTCGAGATTTGGGATTCAGGCGAAAAAATCCAGATGGATAGAAATAAGCGTTTATATCTTGTTAGGAGTAACATTATCGCTGCTGATTTCTGCATTAATAGATAAATGTATTTTTGCTCGAAGAGCATTATATTGAAGAGGCAGTTGCTGAGCAATTGTCCAATGTTTCATTGAGTGGAAATTATACTGCATCTGCACTGGGGCTGCGATCGCTCGCTCAAAGAGTGAGGTTGTTGCCAATAAGAGCAGCGAGTCAAGGGCAAGATTAGCTTTCCACAAAGATGACGATATATTAGCAAAAGCTTATGCAATTCTCACAATGCTAGGTGAAATCGTTAAAGGGCAATATCAAGTAGTGCAAATACTCAGTAGCAGCAGCTACTGTCAAACCTACTTAGCACATGACATTAGCCAAAATCAGCCGACTCCTTGTATCATTAAACACCTATTGCCAGCTAGTACTCAGACAAGCTCAATGTCGAGTCTGCGACGCTTGTTTACTAGAGAAGTTGCTGCCCTAGAAAAACTCGGCACGTATTCGCAAGTGCCACAGCTAGTAGACTATTTTGAAGAGAACCAACAGTTTTATTTAGTCCAAGAATACATCGCCGGACAGGCGTTGAGTGCAATTTTGTTACCAGGAGTGCGGTGGCAAGAAAATCAAGTTATCGAGTTATTATATGATGTCTTATCGATTCTGGAAGTAGTCCACGCACATGGATTGATTCATCGAGACATCAAACCAAGTAACTTAATTCACCGCGATCGCGATCGGCAACTAGTGTTGATAGATTTTGGCAGCGTTAAGCAAGCCTGGACGCAAGTAGTCACGTCCTATGGACAAACTAATGCTAATTATGCGATCGGGATTCCAGCAACAGTAGCGATCGGTACGCCCGGATATATGCCCAGCGAACAAAGTCGCGGCCGCCCCCGTCCGAGTAGCGATATTTATGCTTTGGGGATGGTGGCGATCCAAGCGCTAACTGGGATGCATCCGACACTGTTATTAGAAGACTCAGAGACTGGGGAAGTGATTTGGCAACACTTGGGAGTAGTGAGTCAGGAGTTGGGAGCAATTATCAATCAAATGGTACGCTATCACTTCAGCGATCGCTACTCCAGTGCAACAGAAGTGTTAGCAGTGCTGCAACCATTAGTAGCAAAATATGCCCCCCACAAGTTGAAGGATTTGCCAGTAGTTAGTACCGCCAAAACTAATTCGTCTAAGTCAGTTCCAGGGGTAAAGACACAGACTAGCAAGACTAGCAAACGTACAAATAACATGGCGTTGTGGCTAGGTATGGCAATTGGTCTGATTTCTGCTTTGGGGCTGATATTAGGTACTTACTATTTTTTCCGGCGGGATAATTCTGTGCCGCCTGCCTCCCAGTCCCAAGCCCTAGAGACATCTTCGGCTTCTGCCAAGCTTTCTGTTGCCCAAACGTTGACTGCACATACTGACGCAGTGTGGACTGTGGCAATTAGCCGTGACGGACAGACTTTGGTTAGTGGAGGTGCAGATAATACTATCAAAGTCTGGAATCTCAAAACTAGACAACTGAATCAAACATTGAAAGGGCATACTGATACTGTGCGCTCAGTTGCTATTAGTCCCGATGGAGAAATCTTAGTTAGTGGTAGTGGGGACAAAACAATCAAAGTATGGAATTTATACACTGGTAAGCTGGTGGGTACGCTGAGCGGGCATTCTGGGGTAATTTGGTCTGTTGCCATTAGCCGTGATGGACGCACCCTAGTCAGCGGTGGTGAGGATGGAAAGGTTAACGTCTGGAATTTGCAGACTGGGGAATTACGTCAAACTCTGCCGGGGAATTCTGGTAAAGTTTTCTTTGTCGCCCTTAGTCGTGATGGACAAACTTGTGCTGCTGGTGGTAGCGATAAGTCGATTAAAATTTGGAATATGCAGACTGGGAAACTGCTGCGTCATCTGGAGGGGCATAGTGACGCAGTTAGATCGGTGGTATTCAGTCCTGATGGGCAGAAGCTAGCTAGTGCTAGTTGGGACAAGACGATTAAGATTTGGAATTGGCAGACAGGCGAAGAACTCGGTACACTCAAGGGGCATAGCGCTAACGCGATCGCGGTTGCCTACTTCAGCGATGGCAAAACCCTTGCCAGTGCCAGTAACGATCGAACGATCAAAATTTGGGACGTGCAGACAAAAAAATTACTCCGCACTTTGACAGATCATAAAGATTGGGTTTTAGCGATCGCAACTAGTCCAGTAGATCGGACTTTGGTTAGTAGTAGCAAGGACAAAACGATCAAGATTTGGCAGTAAGTAAGGGAAAGGATGAAGGATGAAGGATGAAGGATGAAGGATGAAAGGTAAGGGGTAAGAGGTAAGAGGTTAGGGTAACGAGTGACAAGTATAAATAATTACGAATTACTTAGGGCGAAGCCCTTCTCGAAGAGTATTACGAATTACGAATTATTAGCTGATGTCTTAGTTGTGGGTGGCGGTACTGGCGGTACAGCTGCGGCTATCCAAGCTGCCCGCCAGGGCGCTAAGACTATACTTGTAAGTGAATTTCCCTGGTTGGGAGGAATGCTGACATCAGCAGGGGTGTCTGCGCCTGATGGTAATGAATTGGTTGCCTTTCAAACTGGAATGTGGGGGGCATTTTTACGGGAATTGCAGCATCGCCAGGTGGGAGGATTAGATAATAGTTGGGTCAGCTTTTTTAGCTTCGATCCGCGTCTGGGAGCGCAGATATTCGCAGATTGGGTGAAAGAATTGTCGTGCTTGCAGTGGATTGCTGGGCAAGTACCGCAAGCAGTTTTACGAGTTGGCGATCGCATCACTGGAGTGCAGTTTGCCGATTTTACAGTCACAGCCAAAATTACCCTAGACGCTACAGAACAAGGTGACTTACTCGCTTTGGCGGAAGTACCTCACCGTTGGGGTTGGGAATGGCAATCGCAATGGGGAGAACCAAGCGCGCCTACAAAGGCTAATTCACTTACAGAAAAATACCCAGTGCAAGCGCCTACTTGGGTGGTAATAATGCAAGATTTCGGTGAACCAATTGCGCCGGAAATCCCTGCACCACCCCAAGAAGATTTAGAGCAATTTGTCGGAGCTTGGGATGGCTATACACCAGAGCAATTCTTGAATTACGGGCGCTTACCAGGGGGTTTATACATGATTAATTGGCCCCAATGTGGTAATGACTACGGTGAAGGTTTGGGGCGTTTAATTGCATCCCAGGAAGCAAGGTATCAGTTTCTTCAGCAAGCCCTTTGGCATACGCAAAGTTTCGCCCGCTTTATCCAAACTCAGCTAGGCCGTCGCTACGGTTTAGCAGAGGGTATATTTCCCGCAATCAGTGGTGAGGGACAAGAAGTAAGCGCTCAGCAGTTAACCGACAACCCAAACCATTCATCATTTGCCCTACATCCCTACTACCGAGAAAGTCGTCGTGTAGTGGGAATAACAACTGTGCGGGAACAGGATATTTTACCAGTTGCAGGAGGTAGAGTAGCCCCACTACCAGTAGATGCAGCTGGGCGAGTGACTGGAATTGCGATCGGTAACTACGCCAACGATCATCATTATCCGGGAATTGATTTTCAAGTGCGATCGAAATCCATCCGCTGGGGAGGACGTTGGACTGGAACACCGTTTACGCTTCCCTATGGCTGTCTGATTCCTGCTGCTGTAGATGGCTTATTAGTGTGTGAAAAAAATATTTCAGTCTCTCATATTGCCAATGGTGCTACGAGATTGCAACCTGTGGTTATGGGTATTGGACAAGCTGCGGGCATGGCGGCGGCGCTGTGTGTGGCTAGTGGTTGTCAACCAAGAGATTTATCTGTAAGGGATTTGCAGTCCGCTTTGTTGCAAGACGATCGCTTTCCCACCGCAATTATTCCTTTGTTTAATTTACCAGGCAATTGCTCGGACTGGCTGCACTGGCAACACTATTATTTAAACCACCCTGAAGCTTATCCTCCTAGTGGGAATTGCCCTGACAAGAGAGCAGGGGGTGCAGGGGGAGCTGAGGGAGAAATAGCCGCTAGCCCCTTCTCTGGCATTTTTCACCGCCGCGACGAACAGGATTACAGCCTGAGTTTGACTGAACCTGTCCAAGTGCAAGGAGAATGGACGCTAGTTACGTTGCGATCGCACGTTGATGAACGACTGCAAATTTATCCTCACCAGCAGCCCATTACAGTCTCTGGTCGGTTGAATCATGCAGGTAAGTGGTTGTTAGTGGAACAGATTGTCAGCCAGCGGTAATTATGTTTGAGGCTGACAAAAATTTTAGTTCCTAAAATCCGTAAACCTACAACTTCAAATTGAAGCTTAATTGTGGCTGGGCAAAAGAGAACGCACTAGTTTTTTTCTGAAAAATTAAACTTTTAGTTGGGACAAGCAACACTTATGGCTGAGATTCCTTGTCTGCGCATTCTTCATATCTCCGATTTGCATTTCACTCCATCGATTCGTCGAGAAGAGGTCTGGGGTAAACAGATTGTCCCCAAAGAGATGTTAGCAGAGGACATCGTACAAAAATTTCTCCAAGATTTCAAAAGATTTCTAGAACAATTTTCAGAAGATCTATGGCCTAAAATAGTTATTGTTTCTGGAGATTTGGTTGAGACGGGAGGTCATGATCCTGGGGAGTTTGAAAGAGCAAAAAACTTTCTTTCCGAGCTGGCGATCGCGCTCAAACTTCCCGATAAAAAAAGAATCTTTGTTGTCCCAGGAAATCATGACGTAAATTGGTATAAGGGAGTAGATTTAAAGGATAGATTTGCCGATTATTTCAACGCCGTACAAGAATTTTCCTCCCCGGATTTAACTGAAACCGGCTTAACCATCTACCACCAAGATTTGAGTAATCTTGTCCACAATATTTCCTTAGAAGTTACACTTTTCATTTCCCCAACATATAGCGGAGTTCCAGATCCAACGGTTGAAGAAATTCAGCATCGAGTCCGCAAACTTCAAGAAGGCATAGATGAAAAGGAAATTTTAGGAGATTTTAGGTTATTAGATATTGCTGCCATTGGTGCAGACCAACGTACCCAGATTCAACCGCCTAAGAATGGTGACAACCCAATTAGAATTGCAGTGCTTCATCACCATTTATTACCTGATAATCAATTAGAAGTTTCGCAATTTGAATCGGTAGTTGATGCAGGTAGAATGCTTGACGTATTGATGGCAAATAATTACGATCTCGTCTTAACTGGACATAAGCACAATCGCCGTTTAGTTCAACTGAGAAATAAAGAGAGAAAAGGAGCAATTGATGTTTATACTGCTCCTAGTTTGTTTAAAGATGAAGGACGTGGTTTTACAATAATTGACGTTCACGGTACGGCAAGTTCGTATTATGCTACTTTAAATTACTTTGATTTAAACTGTCATCCGAAATTACCACCTCAGCCCCTCGGTAGAGACAGTAGAATACTTCCTCAAGTATCTGAAGTTTGTGCAGATATTTCACCAATAGAACAGGAAGAAATATTATTACCAGTTTTAGCATCAGTTAGAGATTATACAAATATAGTTCGAGAAACTGCATTTGAAAGTTTCTTTAAAGGAATTTGGGAACAAGTTTCAGAAGATCTTAGCAATGTTGGGCATAAACGCTTAGTTTTTCGTTCTCCCAGAATTTGGGAGCAGTGGAAAAATCTAGTTCAGGTAGCACAAAATCGAAATGAAGAAATTAAACTAGCTAGCAAAAATGACCTTGATTTCTGGCTATCAGCAAAAAGACCACTTTCTGAAGCAGCTAAGTATTCTGAAGCTTTAAGACAATTTCAGGGCAATAAAGTGAGAATTCTGGTTTTAGATGGAGTTTATCTTACTAATGAAGAAGAAATTTTGAAATGTATAGAAGTTGTTCAAGACATGATTCAACAAAATTTTCAAGTAGCATTGGTTCCCGTGAAGAATACTACAAATGATGTCATGCAAGACTTTGGAATCATTGGGGATTTTGCTCTAAGTATTTTTGAGGGACGAGAAGATTTTACCAGGTCTTTGAGAGAGAGCTTTAATGAGGATGATTTGAAAAAAGCTCGACGTGATTGGCAAACTTTATGGGAAAGCCGAGCTTGGGATTCAAATGGTACTGAGGAACTGAAAGATTTTTTCCATCGGTATACATATTAGAGCTTAAACATTGTTGAACATCTTATTCTATCTACAAGATTCTATGTCTACATCATTAACGCCTGAATCTGAGTCTGCATTAACTAATTTTGATTTGGAACTACTCAAGGAAGAGTACTTTTTTTTGCAAAATGCAATTGAAGACTATAACAAACAAATTTGGGCGATCAAATCATTGGGAATTACAGGTACTGGAGCTGTTATTGCTTTGGGATTGAAGCAAAATTTAAGTACGTTCGCTTTAATTGGTTGCTCAATTCCGCTGTTTTTTTGGACTTTGGAAAGCCAATGGAAACACTTTCAGCGTGGTTTCTATCCGCGTGTTGTAGAAATTGAGCGCATATTTGCACAAAATAAATTACCCGGCCCGGCTATCTACGGGGGATGGTGTAATTCTTTCAAACGCAATGTAACTTCTAAGCGAAAAGGTTACATATGGGATGGGCTATTTAATCCTAGTGTGTTTGTTAGCTATTTACTTGAGATCAGTTTTCTCTTGATACTGTCGCTGCTCAAGCTGCCTCAAAGTTAAAATTAGCCTCTATACCAATACCATGTTAAAGTTATCAAGATTGCAGCGATCGCACCAATTAATGTATTCAAAAAATTCACTACCTCATTTGTCAACCAATTGAATTTAGTTTGCAGCGTTGCACCAATTACACTTTCTAAATTAGTAGCAATAAAAGCTGCAATTACACAAATTACCACTCCTGTCAAGTCAATTAAACCTACTCCCCAGCCTACTAAAGCTTGGGCAACTGAGGCAACAATTCCAGCTAGCGTCCCCTCCAGACTCACAGCGCCTTCTGTACCGCGCGGCACTGGTTGCAGAGTAGTAATCAAAAATGTTCGCTTGCCGTAAGCCTTGCCAACTTCGCTAGCGCTGGTATCAGAAAGCTTAGTGCTAAAACTTGCCACAAAGCCCAATAACAGCAAAGATGTAATTAATTCTGTTTGTGCATTCAACGCCCTCGCCACCAAAATTCCCAAAGCACATAGAGTCCCCGTTAGAGCGGAACCCCAAACATTTTCTGGACCCCTAGCTCCGGAGCGTTTTTCAGCAATTCCCGCCGCTTCTTTCTGCGCCATACCAATGCGCGTGACAGCAGAGCCAACGAGAAAATAGAAAAGTACTACTAAATATCCCTGCCAGCCTAAGCTAACCCAAAGAATTACACCGAGTAACCAGCTATGCAATAGCCCTGCTGGGGTAAGCAGCTTTTTGGGAGCCACCCAGCCTATAGCTAATAAAACTGTGTTCAGCACAACAGCAATCAGCCAAGGATTCAGAAATGATGAATGATGAATGATGAATGATGAATCAAGAAACATTTTGGCTTTGCCCAAATATCAATAAAGTTTGTTTTTACCAAAGAATTTTGCTTGTATAGCTACGACTAAATGTATATGAACCAAACCATATTTCATCTTGCCTTTCCCGTCACCGACATAGCGCAGACAAAAATATTCTATGTTGATGGCTTGGGTTGTATTGCTGGACGTGAAACTCATCATGCCCTGATTTTAGATCTGTATGGTCATCAACTAGTAGCTCACATCACCAAAGAACCCCTGAGTCCTCAACGAGGCATCTATCCCAGACACTTTGGCTTAATTTTTACCGTTGAAAGTGACTGGGAAAGTTTACTGGCAAAAGCGCAACAGCGACAACTGCTGTTCAGAGAGGAACCCAAGCACCGCTTTGTCGGTTCACCTCTTGAGCATTGCACCTTCTTTTTAGAAGATCCGTTTTATAATCTGATGGAGTTTAAGTATTATCGTCACGCTGAGGCGATTTTTGGTAAGAAACAATATGCATCCATTGGTGACTCGCTGTAGTATTCCCCAGCTACCAACAGATTAACCGTTGAGGTAGCTGGGGAAGTTGGGGTGACTGGGGCTCTGAGGCAGAGAAAGACAACAAAGAATTATTCTGTCTGTTTTTGCTGTGGTTTAGGTTTCTTCTTGGTGAGTGAATAGGTGCCAGTACGAGATCTAAGCTGAGCGAGTAAAATCTAGCTAAGGTTGAACAAATATGCTATCGAGCAACTAGGGTGCATTCTTCTCCATGTCACTTTCCGAACCTTTACAGCAGTTGAACAAGGATCTGATGGCTCTAAGAGACCACTACCAAGCTATCCTGACTGAAGCCGAACACAAAGTTAATTTAACACTTGAGCAACTAAAGCACGTAGATGCGCTCATCGTCGATCGCTTCGGAGATTCTCAGCAGTTTGTCCCCAGTTTAATCGCATTGCGATCGCACTTTCAAACAATACTGGTGCAGCATCAGCAACAAGCAGTTCACGCCAGAGAACAACTAACTCACGTTCATGCTCTACTGGCAGATCGACTAGTGCTGCAATCTCAGCAACCTATCTCTATTCCCGCAGCCACCTATGTCGAGCAACAGCAATTAGCGCCAAGCGATGCAGTAGAGATGGAAACACAGGAGCCACCCTCGCATTTAGGGCAGGCGGAAGAAAACACACCTTCAGAAGCAGCAGATCCCGATCCAGAAGAAGACTCACAAGCATCTTCTTCTGCGCTCGACGTTGAGGAATCCAGTCTGGTTTTTTCCTCTACCAAAACACAAATGCTGCCTCAGTACGATCACCTGAGCAAAATCCAAGCGGTGGAACGGCTGCTGCGGGAAAATGCTGGTAGCATTCTGCACGTTGACTACATCATCCGCGCTTTGTATGGCGAGTTAGATGCTCTTGCTATCAAAGCTGAAAAGCCCCGGATGTATGACACCCTGACTCAAGGCACTAAAAAAGGACTGTGGGTGAAAGTGCCAGATGTTGCCAGTTGCTATACATATGACCTGAAACTTTTGCAGCCAAACTCATCTAACAAAAACAATAACTCAGTTCGCACCCACAGTCGCCGCACTTCACCCGCTAGAAGCAAGCAACAAGAGCAAATGTTGCCTGATTATCAACATCTCAATCTCACGGCAGCGATTGAGACAGTGGTGAATAAGTATGCTGGGGAAATTTTGACCACAGAGAGAATCGCCAAAGAATTATATGGCGAAATAAGTGGACGCGAATTAACTCAAGCCAAAGATAAAATCGGCAAAACTCTGTGGAGTGGCACGAGACAGGGACGGTGGCAGCACGTACCTGGAAAACTCGGATGCTATACGCTGGATTTGTCAAGCGTCAAGAGGTGAGTGGTGAGTGGTAAGAGGTTTGAACAAATCACAAATCACAAATCACAAATCACACTTTTTCTAGATGAGACAGACTTTGCTCATGTCCATTCTGGGCATAGCACTCTGCTAGAATTTGTTGATACACTGCCTCGTATCCATCAGTCATTGTTGCTACACTGAAGCGTGAGAGTACGTCTTGGCGGCAAGCATAGCGATTCAATTTTGCTGCTGGCTCAATTGCAGCTACCGCCTCTTCCAAGTTGCTAGATAAAAAGCCTGTCTTACCATGAACAATAACTTCGGGTGTAGCTCCCATATTCATGGCAACGACAGGCGTACCTGTCGCCATTGACTCAATCATTACTAGTCCAAACGGTTCGCGCCAGCAAATCGGAAATAAGGTGGCGATCGCACCTCCTAGCAGTTCGTTCTTTTGCGCATGGTTGGTTTCGCCTAAATATTCAATTTGCTTATTATCAATGTGAGGTTCGATTTCCTGCTCAAAATATGCTGTATTTATCAGATCTAACTTACCCGCTATCTTCAAAGGGTAGCCCAAGCGTTTAGCAATAGCGATCGCCAAATGTGTTCCTTTATCAGGCGATATCCGACCCAAAAAAGCTAGGTAGGGAGGATCTTGCGGGGTAGCTCTAAACTCGTAGACGCTGGGATCGATACCGTTATATACTGTTGCTACATAGTTCAAGTTCAGCCTTGGTTCCCGTTGGGCATCAGAAATGCTAACGTATGGCTGGCGGCACGCATGAGCAAAAACTTTCTCGTCGTCTGGAGTGAAAGGATTGTGTAGCGTATGTACGGTGGGTGTTTTAACTAAACTGGCATAGGGTAAAGCACTATAGCCGACATGAGAGTGAATGATATCAAACTCCTGCGCTCGTTCGTATACGCGAGATAATTGCAGTGTTTCGTAAACACCATATTCCTTTACTTTAGGATCTTGACGTATAGCTTGTGGGTAAACAGACTCTAGCTTAGCCAGAGTAACAGAATCACCAGACGCAAACAAAGTTACTTCATGACCCCGGCGGACAAGTTCATCACACAGTAAACTCACAACAAGTTCAATACCACCATAAGTAGGTGGTGGTACTCGCTCCCACAATGGAGCAACTAGAGCAATTCGCATCACTCACCGCCTTGCTAAATATTAAACTAAAGGATGATCGGAGCCTCTTATAACTAGCTTCTTCTTTCACCCTATCTTTGCTAACTTGTCTGCTCCTCGTACCGGAGATACAAATTACTATTACGTTAGTTTACTAACAATAATACCAAAATAATTCGTAATTCGTAATTGAGTTAAAGTTAGAAACTTATAAAGCCCCATTCTGCCGCCTTAGCGGTAAATCAATTATATTAAAATGTATTTTTTTTGTCAAGGTGGTTTATACTGAAATTAGTATTTACCTGTCAGGTTTTTCAAATGCAAGCTCTATTAACGGAGCCAATCCAAGTGCTGACTCACCTGATAACAGGTTACAGTCAACGGCAGATAGCCATAGGCATTAGGCAACCCATGACGAGCAAGCATGATTGCCCTTGTTGCTCGAATACACTACTCCGTCACATTCGATTGGGGGGACTGTACTGGCGTTGTAGCCAATGTTACCAGGAAATGCCAGTCTAGAAATTATTGCCGGGTCTAAGGTATGGGCTTTGGGCGAACGTTCCATAAGAGAAATGCTGTAGTAACGCCAGCCTAGGAACTACTCCAAAGTAGGTACGCGACAAAGGTAAAAGCTCAAAGGCTTGCTATTCATCGCTTTGGGTCATGCGATCGCCCAAGCGTTTTTGCCACTCTAGTTTTTTTTTCGATTTAAGGTGAATTTAATTATGCTTAATAGTCCTTTGCGTGAAGAACCTCGTGAGCAGCGAGCCGTTGTAATTCGTTCAACTAATGAGTTTGTTCTTTTGGAATGGCTAAGGTCAAGTGGTCGCCTAATAGAACGCGAAACTCAAGAATCTGAGCAACTAAATCAAGCAGATGAAATCTCAGAGATGATAGAAGTTGATGATGTCACTTACGGGCTTGACGATGACGAAACTGATAGCGATTTAGACGACTAAGGCGACATCCGCGATCGCCGCGTAATTCGTCCCATCCTTCGTGGCGTAGTGGCTGCACCGCTAAGTCTGCAAATGATTGTAACTAGCAAGCATTGTCTAACGCCTAGGGGGACTTGAGGATCTCACAGCAGGTGAATTACTGACTCGTTCGTTAAGTTCTCGCAGTTGTTGATTTAGTTCTTGCTGTCGTTTAATTAAGGCTTCAAACTCTGCTTTTGTTGCCAAGTTTGAGCGGTTGGTACGAATCAGCCCTTCGACTCCTTTCAAGCAAGTATCCAATCCAGATGCAAACTCATACCGAGTGACAGGGCGATTGCCAGAGAAAGTACCATTGGGGTATCCAGACAGGCAACGGGATGGAGTATTGCTATTGCTTGGCACAGGAGGCGTTTGTGCTACCATCCTGACTGGGTAGGGGGTAGTTGCTGCTAGAACTAGGGTAGTTGCAGCGACGTTCTTGAGCGACTTCACCATTAATGAAATATGAGGCATTGTTACAGATCTTTCGCCATCTATTACTTCACCATATCAAACTCGTTAATTCCTGCCCCACAGATACTGGTTTAATTATCCAAAGACTTCCGACTTATTTATAATAACCTTGATACCATTTTACAAAATGCTGAATGCCTACTTGAATTGGTGTAGTAGGTTTAAATCCCACGTCGGCGATCAAATCATCTACATCTGCATAAGTGCATGGCACATCTCCAGGTTGAATAGGTAATAAATTCATTTTGGCTGTTTTGCCAAGAGCCGCTTCAATTACCTGAATAAATGTCATCAACTCGACTGGACTATTGTTACCAATGTTGTAAATTTTATAAGGAGCCTGACTAGTTGTATTTGCAGAATAGCTAGAATCAGAGCAATTTCTTTGGGGAGGTTTATACATTACTCGTACAACTCCCTCAATTACATCATCGATGTATGTGAAATCGCGTTTCATCTTGCCAAAGTTATAAACATCAATCGGCTTACCTGCATCAATTGCTTGCGCAAATTTGAAGTAAGCCATATCTGGACGACCCCAAGGGCCATACACTGTGAAAAAGCGCAGCCCTGTTGTTGGTAGCTGATACAAATGGCTGTAGACGTGAGCAATTAGTTCATTTGCCTTTTTAGTGGCAGCATAAAGAGAGATCGGATGATCGACGCGATCGCCAACACAAAAGGGAACTTTCGTATTTGCGCCATAAACTGAACTAGAAGAGGCGAACACCAGATGTTTGACTTGACTATGACGACAACCTTCCAACAAATTGACAAAACCAGAAAGATTGCTATCTGCATAGGCAAAAGGATTTTCTAACGAATAGCGTACTCCCGCCTGGGCTGCCAAGTTGACGACATAATCAAATTTTTCGGTTTGAAATAACTCAAGCAAGCGATCGCGCCCAGCTAAGTCGAGTAGCCCAAAAGTAAATCCGGCTTGTGGCTGGAGTTGAGCTAGTCTATCTTTCTTTAAATTCACATCATAGTAGTCATTCAGGTTGTCGATGCCATAAACCCGAACACCTTCTTTAAGTAAGCGTTGAGCTAAGTGAAAGCCGATAAATCCAGCAACTCCAGTTACCAATACTTGCACTAGTAATTTTCTCCTGCACGTAATAGCATACCTGCACCAAGTCCTGCCGCAGTGCTTGTAATTACACCGTTTTGGTATGATATTGCAAAATTGATCGAATAGCAGCGATCGCTCCTTGTATTAATTTATCCCCAAGCTTAACTTACGCTGTTCTTTGTCCTACCCTAGGGGGAATGGCTAGCGCGTCTATGTTATTTGTCCAAAATCAATGACTAATGACTAATGACAGGTTGCTTAATTGCTTTTGAAGGCAAAGATGTTAAGATCCAGCCTTAGAATTGTAGGGTAAAGGCGATGCCAGAAGTTGGCAAGAAAATCAAGTTTGGCACAGATGGTTGGCGGGGTATCATTGCTGATGATTTTACGTTTGAGCGCCTTGCCTTAGTTGCACCGATCGCTGCTCAGGTATTATCTCAGACCTACGGTGCTACTGTAGGTAACAAGACAGTGATTGTAGGTTACGATCGCCGCTTTATGGCAGAAGCGTTTGCCCGCAAAGCAGCAGAGGTGGTGAGTGAGGCAGGATTTGATGTACTACTGTCTGAAACTTATGCCCCAACCCCAGCTTTCAGCTTAGCAGTGAAGCAACGTGCGGCTTTGGGGGCTTTGGTAATTACAGCAAGTCACAATCCTGGCAACTATTCAGGTTTGAAAGTCAAGGGTGCTTTTGGGGGTTCAGTTCCGCCGGAAGTCACTCAGCAAATAGAAGCATTGTTAACCCAAGCACAGCCGAATGTAAATACGGTTGACAGCGGATCTATACAGACGTTTAATCCTTGGTCTAGCTACTGTGAAACTTTACGGGCAAAAGTAGATATCGATCGCATTCGCTCGTTCATCACTGAAGGCAAGCTGACAGTCTTTGCCGATGTGATGCATGGTGCGGCTGCTTCTGGGCTAGAGCAACTTTTGCAAGTGCCAGTGCAAGAAATTAATAGCAATCGCGATCCCTTGTTTGGTGGCGGTGCGCCGGAACCTTTACCCCGCTACCTTTCCCATCTATTTGAGTTAATCCGCAGCCATAGCAGAGCCAATAAAGCCAGTTTAGCTGTAGGTTTAGTGTTTGATGGCGATAGCGATCGCATCGCCGCAGTGGATGGGCAGGGTAATTTCCTCAGTTCGCAAATTCTCATCCCGATCTTGATCGAACATTTGGCAACCAGACGCAAACACGGGGGCGAAATAGTTAAAACTGTCAGTGGTTCTGACTTAATTCCTCGCATTGCCGATTTATATCAGTTATCAGTATTTGAAACTCCTATAGGTTATAAGTATATTGCCGACAGGATGCTAGAAACTCAGGTATTGTTAGGTGGTGAAGAGTCCGGCGGCATCGGCTACGGTACGCATATACCAGAAAGAGATGCTTTACTTTCGGCGTTATATGTGCTAGAAGCAGTTACTGAATCTGGACTCGATTTAAGCGATCTCTATCAGCGATTGCAGAAACAAACAAACTTTGTCTCTGCCTACGATCGCATCGATCTGCCTCTTGCTAGTATGGAAGTGCGATCGCGCCTGCTCGATCAACTGCAAAATCAGCCTGTGAAGGAAATTGCTGGAAAAGCTGTAGTTGATTGCTTGACGATTGACGGCTATAAATTCCGCTTAGCTGATGGTAGCTGGTTGATGATTCGCTTTAGCGGTACTGAGCCTGTCTTACGCTTATACTGCGAAGCTCCTACCATTGAAGAGGTAAATCAAACTCTTTCCTGGGCGAAAGGGTGGGCGGAATAAGGATGAATTATGAATGATGAATTATGAATTATGAAACAAAAGCTTTTTGGACATTCATCATTTATCGTTCAGCATTAATCTTATGAATCTAAAATCTAAAATCCATGGCTCCAAAATCTTTGGTGGTGGCTACTGGTAATCCAGGTAAGTTGAAAGAAATGCAGGCTTACCTGGATAATTTGGGTTGGGAATTAAAACTGAAGCCAGAAGACTTGGAAATTGAAGAGACGGGTGAAACTTTTGCTGCAAATGCTTGTTTAAAGGCATCCCAAGTCGCAAAAGCAACAAACTCTTGGGCGATCGCTGATGATTCTGGCTTACAAGTAGATGCGCTCTTGGGCGCTCCTGGCATCTACTCTGCTCGTTATGGTAAAACAGATAGCGATCGGATTTCGCGGCTTTTAGCCGAATTGGGAGACGAGCCAAATCGACAAGCTCAATTTGCCTGTGCAGTAGCGATCGCTCGTCCTGATGGGGCGATCGCTATTCAAACCGAAGGTATTTGTCGCGGTGAAATTCTCCATACTCCACGTGGTGCAGGTGGATTTGGCTACGATCCCATTTTCTACGTTCGGGAGCAGAAAATGACTTTTGCCGAAATGCCAGCAGAATTAAAGCGGGTTATTAGTCATCGCGGCCAAGCCTTCAAAGCTCTAATCCCCCAACTAGAAATAATAATGATGAATGATGAATAATGAATACTGAATTAAACATTCATCATTCATCATTTATCATTCATAATTTCTAGACTGCTTCCAAGTTCTTTTCCCCAGTCCGAATGCGGATGACTTGCTCAACGGGTGAAATGAAGATTTTGCCATCACCAATTTCACCTGTTCTAGCGGCTGCAATAACTTTGTCAACCACCATATCAACTTGATTGTCTTCAACCACAATTTCAACTTTGAGTTTTTGTAGAAACTCAACAGTATACTCAGAGCCGCGATATCGTTCAGTTTGACCTTTCTGTCGTCCAAATCCCCGGACTTCAGAAACTGTCATCCCCACAATACCAGCGTTAACTAGGGCGATTTTTACTTCATCTAGTTTAAAGGGGCGGATAATTGCTTCGACCTTTTTCAACTTCTTAACTCCTAAAGTTGCGTCTTAATATTTATACTTGGCTTGACGAGGAAAAGCTATCACTTAGCCTGCGAAAGAGTCAATCGCAACATAATGCGCTCAAATTTTAGGCGTAACAGCTATTTAGTTTTATACCTCCTTAGCCTTATTTTTTATCGCTTGGGAAACAAGCCCCAAACGCTTGAACTTTTTTTTGTATCATTCTCTGAGTCGAAACAATAGTAACAATTAATACATTTGTTCAACTAAATTGCTGTCGCCCGCTCCGAAGATGCAGTTTAGCGATTGGATAAGAGGGGACGGACAAGAAAATATCCAGCGCCAAAGGCAGTAACTATTACTAGTAGGATAGCGATCGCTAATCTCATGCCACTAATTTCTCTGGCGCTTTCCGGTGGGAGACGGTAGCTATTTGCATTTACTTCCTCTATTTTTACGAACGCTCGATCTGAAGCACTTGAGGCTGTTGTACCACCGAAGCTATTGCGGGTTGCTGCAAAGGGTTGAGTCTGACGCACCGAACGCGGTGAGGAAGACGGACGGCTCGATCTGGGTTTGTGCGGATAAGGACGATCCTCAGCGCTAACTACAGTCGCATCAACCACTTGCTGTAGATGCATAATGTGCTGAACAACTTTTTCAATTTCTTGCCGTAATTGTTGATTTTGTCTTTCTAGCCGCTGGTTTTGCGCGTTGAGCGAATTTAACATAGCTTGCGCTGCTTGCAATTCTCCTGCTAGTTCTCGGTAAACCGAGATTGGTACAGAGGAAGAATAGCCTCTGCCTCTGGAGGAGTGCTGAGGGACAGAATTTGTGCCGTGTCGCATAAAAAGCGCCGCCAAAAAAGATAAACGTCATCAGTTTATCCAGATTTAGCAGTAGCGACAGCGATTCTGTAATATTTTGCTGAAAAATATTTAGAATTCAGGAGACAGAAGTCAGAAGGGAGCTTCCCTTCGGAGTTTTGAGTTCTAAGTTTTAAGTTAAATGAGCATTTTTTAACTCAAAACTTAAAACTTAAAACTTAAAACTTAAAACTGGAGCGAAGCGACTCGCCACTCGCCACTTGCCACTTCATCCTTCATCCTTCATCCTTCTCTATTCTCTCCACAAACAGGAAAAAAGTGTCCCACTGGCCCCTGTCCTTTACCAATGCTGAGGGAGTGTTTAAGGGCAGTGGTGACATATTCCTTTGCCTGACGCACTGCTGTCAATTGCTCTTGGGAACGAGCAAGATTAGCCGCGATCGCTGCTGCTAGTGTACAACCAGTACCGTGAGTATTTTTCGTTTCTACCAGGGTTGTAGTTAAAGTTTCCATTCTGGAGCCCTCAAACCAGATATCAACGCCACGTAAATCCCCTGTCATACCTCCCCCTTTAACTAGCACAGCTTTCGCCCCTAGATTTTGGTAAATATATCTAGCAGCAGCTTGCATATCATCAAGCGTATGAATTTCTGAGCCTGTCAATATCTGTGCTTCGTAACGATTGGGTGTTACGATCGCAGCCAAAGGAATCAGGGTATCCCGCAAGCAAGAAACAGCTGCATCATCAATCAGCCTAGCGCCTGTACGCGATACCATGACTGGATCGATGACCACATTTGCAATTTTTAAGGCTTGTATTTGCTTTGCTACAGCGGTGATAATTTCAGAGTTGAGCAACATTCCAGTTTTAACAGCTTGGACACCGATATCCTCAACTACTGCTTTGATTTGAGCTACAACAGATGTTGCGCTGAGTGCATCAACTCGCGTTACCCCTAGTGTATTTTGGGCTGTGATGCAAGTGATAGCGCTTGTACCGTGAACGCAATGAAATGCAAAGGTACGTAGATCTGCTTGAATCCCCGCTCCTCCACCGCTATCTGAGCCTGCGATCGTCATCGCAACTGGTACACTTGGCGTTTTCACAGCTTTCCTCTAATCACATTAGGGCATACAAATTATATAGCCCCTATTCGATTTTGGATTTTGGATTTTAGATTTTAGATTGGGAACTTAGTAATTGGTTTTATAATTACGAATTACGAATTTTCCATATCCTGCTTCATTTTGTAAATTGTGGGTAGATTCCACCAAGGCACATGAGGATATTCATGATGTTCTTCGTGATAGCCAAAGTGATAACAGGTGATGAATGACCAAAAAAATTGGCAAAGAAATAGAAGAGGCGTGATGAATGTTTTTATAACCCGTTTCTGGTTCTTTATGGGGTAAAAAAGTACCAAAATAAAACAGTTGAAACGAACTCAAAATTGAGGGAATAACCCAAAATAATGTTAAGTTATTTTCTGGAGTATGGAAAGCAAATCTGACGCTATGGAAGAGGAGCATTAAGCCTATAATTTGTTTCCAATTCCAATATCCTTTGAAGAAATGGAAATACCAAGCAAAAAAATTCTTGTGTTCTCCATTATGAAAGTCAGGATCATTTTGGCTGGCAGGATTGTGATGGTGTAACCAGTGCTTTTTCAATAAGTTATCATAGGAAAATAAGGCATAAACTGATACGGCAAATTTACCAATTAAATTATTAATTTTAATGTTTTTAGGAAAAACTACTCCATGCATGGCATCATGAGCAGTAATGAATAGTCCTGTATACAAAAATGTTTGCCAAACTATAGCTGGCAAAATCAATAAACGAGGAATTTGATCGAGATTGAGCGAGAGTAAAAATAACAAGCTAATTGCCCATGTGCCGATAACACTACCAGCAATTAAAATTCCTCGATTAGAATCTTGCAGCGAATCCTTAATGTTGAGATTTTGTGTAACTTTACTTGCTGGAAGAGTTGATTGTGTAGATGTTACCATGTTGAAAAAAACTCACTTGGGTGGACGAACAATATCAATATTAAAAAATATTAAGGAGTATTCGCCAAAAATTCTTTTTTTTACAGCCAAAAACTCTAGAATATTAAGTAAGGTAAAGATT
>QQTW01000045.1_pt1 | contig 72638 bp, 62 predicted proteins | sample 1904831 | NCBI WGS metagenome assembly QQTW01 (sample SAMN09435610, study PRJNA476489) | Subsurface metagenome, whole genome shotgun sequencing project. | reverse complement strand
CCGATTAGGCTCCATACAACTGAAATTTAGCTAATTTTAAGAATTTTAAGGGAAAATAAAGCATTAATTTTTGTTTTTTAGCTGATTTTCTCTTTCAAACTCGTTAGTATTAGCCGTAGAGTGCTGGAACTGCGGCAAGCAAGCTCTTTTTGTTAAAAAGCGCCTAAATGAGGATTTCATATGGCATTTGAACTGTCTCCATTACCGTATAACTACGACGCCTTAGAGCCATACATCGATACTCAAACGATGCAGTTGCATCATGATATGCACCATCAGGCTTATGTGAACAACCTCAACACAGCAGTAGGGAAACATACTGAATTGGAAAGCAAAAGCCTCGAAGATTTGGTGCGCGAAATCAATAGCATCCCAGAAGATGTTCGCACAGCCGTGCGTAACAATGGCGGCGGTCATGTGAACCACACTATGTTCTGGCAGATCATGGGGCCAAATGCTGGCGGTGAACCGAGTGGCGCAATTGCGCAGGTAATTAGTGACAACTTTGGTGATTTTGAATCATTCAAGCAACGATTCAATGATGCTGGAACCAAGCAATTTGGTAGTGGCTGGGTTTGGCTAGTTCGTACTAGCGGTGGTAAGTATGAGATTACAAGTACGCCCAACCAAGACAGCCCCATGACTGGGGGCCATTTCCCAATTATGGGAAATGACGTTTGGGAACACGCCTACTATCTGAAATATCAGAATAAACGTGCTGAGTATCTCAAGCAGTGGTGGAATGTCGTCAAATGGGACGAAATTAACAAGCGGCTAGAGACGGCACAATAAGTAGCGAGAAAAGTATGTAGGGGTTTGCCATTGCCATAGGCGCGCAGATGTGCTAAAAGGTGTGAGGTGCAAAATTTCTGCCTTTAATTTTTCCCTACTCTTACTATATTGCTAGTTGCAAATCGCTAATTGCTTTCATAGTATTAAAACCAGTCACGCCAAATTGGCGTGACTGGTTTTTTAAATATAAAGCGATCGCCATCGGCGTGAATCGAGCTTGTCAAACTAAAATCAAACTATGGATAGTAAAGAACTGGCGCAATACATCGAAGCAACAGACAGTATTTCTAAATCTTGGCTGTTGATTCAATTGCGCCTGCAAAAACTCAAAGAGCGTAACACCATTTCCCCAGAAGAATATGCTCAAGAGTTAGCAGACATTCACGAAGATTTAATGAATTTAGGTGAATGGTGGCGGGGAATTGAACAAGAGGCATTTGGCGATTAAATACTTTGTTTGTAACAACGCGATCGCAAATCGGAAATCTTTGCTCCTCACCTAATCATCATGGCTAAAACTAAAAAAACTACGGCGGAAATTAATCTAAGAGATCCACAATACTACTTCAACCGCGAGTTGAGTTGGTTGGAATTTAATAATCGAGTATTGCATGAAGCCTCCGATCCGCGATCGCCTTTGTTAGAACGGCTGAAATTTTTGGCAATCTTCAGCTCTAACCTAGATGAATTCTTCATGGTTCGCGTTGCGGCTTTGCAGGAACAGGTAGCAGCTAAGGTTAGCAAATTAAGCGCAGATGGTCGCACTCCCTCCGAACAACTAGAAGCAATTAGCCAACGCTTGCATCCGATGGTAGCACAACAGCATCGGCATTTTGAGCAAGTAATCAGACCAGCCCTGGCACAAGAAGGCATCCACATTCTTGACTACATCGATCTAAGCCAGGAACAGCGAACTTTCCTGCAACGTTACTTTGAAGAGCAAATCTTTCCCGTACTCACACCCCTGGCGGTCGATCCGAGTCATCCTTTTCCTTTTATCTCCAATCGGAGCCTGAATTTGGCGGTAGTGGTGAAAAATCCTGCCACAGACGAAGAATTATTTGCCCGTGTCAAAGTCCCCAGCGTCCTACCGCGATTTTTAGCTTTACCTGAAGAACTGCGAGTCCAGCATCAAGGAAAACCCGCTCACTGGACGGGTGTACCTTTGGAACAGGCTATTGCTCATAATTTGGAGTCGCTGTTTCCGGGGATGAATATTCAGGAATGTCACTGTTTTCGGGTTACCCGCGATGCCGATTTGGAAGTGGAAGAGGATGAAGCAGATGACTTACTGCAAGCTATCGAGCAAGAACTACGTAAACAACGCATGGGCGGATCGGTAGTCAGGCTGGAAATTCAATCCCAAATGCCTGAATCTATCCGCAGCAGGCTAATACGGGAAATGGATTTAGAAGAAAAAGGAGTTTACGAAATCGATGGGCTGCTGGGACTGGGAGATCTGATGTCATTTATGGCATTAGATCTACCCGAACTCAAAGATCCAGCTTGGAAGTCTATAGTACCGCCCCGCCTCCAACGCCTTAGCACTGCTATTAGCGACCCAGACGCAAAGGAATCGGAAGAAGGAAAAGATTTTTTCTCCGTTATTCAAGAGCGAGATTTACTTGTACATCATCCCTATTATTCTTTTTCTGCCACTGTACTGCGTTTCATTACCAGTGCTGCCCATGACCCGGATGTGTTAGCAGTCAAGATGACACTCTACCGCACTTCTGGTGACTCGCCAATTTTGAATGCACTGATTACCGCAGCTGAAAATGGCAAACAGGTAGCAGTGTTGATGGAATTGAAAGCTAGGTTTGATGAAGAGAACAACATTTATTGGGCGCGGCGGCTAGAAAGAGCAGGAGTCCACGTTGTCTATGGCTTGGCGGGACTCAAGACCCATTCCAAAATTGTTATGGTTGTACGGCGCGAAGCTGACCGTATCCGCCGCTACGTGCATATTGGCACTGGCAACTATAACCCGAAGACGGCAAGAATATATACAGATTTGGGCTTATTTAGCTGTCGTGAAGAATTGGGTGCCGATTTGACAGATTTGTTCAATTACTTGACAGGATATTCGCGCCAACAATCTTATCGTAAATTAATGGTAGCACCTGTAAATTTACGCGATCGCATGATAGCCCTGATTCGTCGGGAAACCGAACATTGCCAAAACGGCGGTTCTGGTCGAATCGTTGCCAAAATGAATGCTCTAGTCGATCCGCAAATCATTGCTACCCTCTATGAAGCCTCGCGCGCGGGAGTACAAATTGACTTGATCGTGCGGGGAATGTGTTCTCTGCGTCCTGGTTTGAAAGAAGTGAGTGAAAATATTCGCATTATTAGTATTGTGGGACGCTTTTTAGAACACTCCCGCATCTTTTATTTTCATAACCAAGGTGAAGAAGAAATTTACATTGGCAGTGCTGATTGGATGTCCCGCAACCTCGATCGCCGAGTGGAAGCAATTACTCTGGTTGAAGACCCTGATATAGTTAAGGATTTGGCAGAAATTCTCGGTGTGATGCTGGCAGATAACCGCCAAGCTTGGGACTTGCAGCCTGATGGACGTTATATCCAGCGTCGTCCTGCTGCCAACTGTCCTCAATCGAGTTCGCAAAAAATCCTCATGGAAATGGCGATCGCTTCTGCTAGCACAACTTGATTAATTCGTAGCTGATTCAATGGCGAGGAAACCTTGCACTCAAGCGCGACAGATGAAATTCGTAATACCCGGCGAAAAGGCTACTCTACGAGAAGGCTTCGCCTACGTAATTGGTAATTATCTACCTTCAAGCCTCTAACCTCTTACCCCATCCAAAATCCAAAATGGTATGGGGGATTCAACCAGAGGGTAGAGGTGACTGCACCTCATACGCTCATAAACTATATAGGTTAAATAATTTAGTAATTTTAGTTCCTTTAGTTATTCTGGATGTTAATGTTGTCTTGTCAGCCTTCTACTCTACGAGTTCTGGTTGTTGACGACCACGAACTTACTCGTTTCACCCTCAAACTAGCACTTTCTTGCCAAAAGAATATAAAACTAGTTGGATTAGCAAGTAATGGTCAAGAAGCAATAGAAATGGTGAAACGCCACCATCCTAATGTGATTATTCTCGATCTCCAAATGCCCGTTATGGATGGTTGGAGTGCCTCGTCTCGAATTAAGGATATTAATCCAAATATTCAAATTATTGCTTACTCATCTTTGGAAGATCCAAAGCTGCCTGAATTAGATCATAATAGTAACTTAGATGCTTTTTGCAAAAAAGAGACAGCTACTTCTGAGTTGATTCAAACGATCGAAGAACTAGGTCAGCGCATCTGCAATACTTAAATCTAAGTAATACTCGTGCAGCTTGATTTTTTACTGATGAATCAAGTGCTTAAGGAGCGATCGTGCAGCAGTAATATATTTTTATCTAATAACGGTATAACTTTGTACCGTAAATCACTCTAAAGTTAATAACTAACAGCAAATTGTCTGTTCGCCATTAGCTCTTAATTAGCAGCCTACAACTAATATAGTAGGCTGCTAACCTAATTTTCATTAATAATAATTAATTAGTCCCTGACTCTGGGAAAGTGCGTTTAAACTCATCCATCAGATCGTCCATTTCTTCCAAAGCTTGATTAACGTCAATTCTCAACGTACCCAAATTGGGTTGTTCTAATAAGCGTAAGAGGGAATCTCTTTTACCTTCAATTAAGGCAATTCGTTCTCGCAATGTTTGTGCGTCCATTGTTTAATTCCTTTGCTAATGCCTTTATTCTAGAGCAGAGTGGATCGGTTGTCGGAAGTGAGAAGATAGTTCACTCACCACTCATCACTAGCCACTGATCGTTAACCACTCGTGAAGCCACTCGCTTTGGTCTTTCCAATTAGGGAGAAAAAGCAGATGATAAAGCAGAAGTAATTGCAATTTATACCAGCTAATGATCTTTTTACGTCAAATTTCTTTGGGAAAACTGGGCTTAGTTGTTGGTGGTATTTTAACGGTGGTAGGGTTCATTGCCTATTTTGCCAATAATCCCACCGTGAATTTGATCGGCTTTTTTTACGGCATTCCTCTTTTGCTAGGAGGGCTGGCGCTGAATATAGCCGAACTCAAGCCAGTGCCATTCAGCCAGCCTACCACACCAGAAGTGCTTGCCCTGCGTCAGCAACAAGCAACTGGGACTCAAAATCAAATTCGCGGGGATGTCACACGCTATCGCTACGGTCAAGATGCGCATCTTGATACCTCTCTATCTCACCTTGGTCTGAGTCCAACAGACGAGGAAAGACCATTAATTAAAGGTTTAAGGGAAACTTCTATTGACGGTGCTTATACGTTAATTCTGGAATTTGATTCACCTATGATTCCTCTTGAAGTCTGGCAAAACAAACAGGAAAAGATGGAAAGCTTTTTTGCCCCTGGAGTAAAGGTACAAGTGACTCAGCCAGCTGAGGATGAGATTGAACTAGCACTGATTGCCACCCCCAAGGCAGGAAATAGCTAGTTGTCATTAGTTATTTGTTCGAAGTCATTTGTTCAAAATCATTTGTTCTTTGTAACTACCAATCACTTATGACCAATGACTAAAATAATTATTTTTCTAAGCGAACAGCATACCACTGTAAGTATTGTCCGGGGTTAAGGTCAAATTCACAGCTAGTGTCCATTAGATACTGAGCTTGTGCATCAACTGAGGTAAACTTTTTCAGGTCTTGGGGCAAATTCTCCTGTCTTTGCATCAGCAGGTTTTTGAGTTTGTCTAGTAATTCGGCGGGGGTAAGAAATTGCTCCGGTTGATTGGTTTCGAGGACGACAAAGGCATCCTGCTGATACATTAGCGGGTCTGACATAGGGTAATGTTTGTAACTTTAGATAGGCACGGGTTTTCACGCTCAGCTGCTAGTTTAGTGGAAAATCAAATTACCTAGTTGCTCGATCTGAAACTGCTGTATTTGAGCTAGCAATATTATTGTGCCAAATATGGTAAAAAAATTAGCTTATACTGCCTTAGCTGCCCATTAGCCTTTGGCAGTATTTGTAAATCAGTAAACTGCCATGACCCAAAATACAGCCTGCCTGATTTTTAATCCCGTCGCTGGTCAAAGCGATCCAGAGCAAGACCTGGCAAAGATCCGATCGCTGTTGGAACCGGAATTCGATTTAGATATTCGCTTTACCAGTGAAGAAAAGGATGCGGATGAGATCGCGTCTGAAGCGATCGCTCAAGGGGCAAAGGCGATCGTTGCTTCTGGTGGTGATGGCACTTTATCTGCTGCTGCTAATGCCTTAATCAAAACGAATATCCCTTTGGGAATAATTTCTCGCGGTACGGCTAATGCTTTTGCTGCGGCTTTAGAACTGCCAGACACGATTGAAGCTGCTTGCGAAACAATTTTGGGGGGTGCAACACGGCAAGTTGATGCTGCTATGTGTAATGGTTTGCCGATGGTGTTGCTAGCTGGAATTGGGTTTGAAGCAGAAACCGTAGAACGAGCAGATCGCAAAGCAAAAAAGCGCTTCGGGATGCTAGCTTACGTAATGGCTGGGCTGCAACAGTTGCGAGAATTGGAAAGTTTTACGGCTGAAATTGAAACGGCAGATAAAGTGATTAGTGTAACTGCGTCTGCTGTTACAGTGGCAAATGCAGCACCGCCAAGTTCAATTTTGGCTCAAGGCCCAGCGGGAGTGGTGTTTGATGATGGGTTGCTCGATGTAACTATAGTAGCCCCAGCAAGTCGGGCAGGGGCGATCGCTGCTTCTTACCACTTACTACAAACAGCTTTGAATGAGAATTCAGCTGCCGATCGAGATGATATTGGCTATCTTCGCGCTCAACGAGTGATTATCCGCACCAACCCCGCACAAAAAGTGGTTGTGGATGGGGAAATTATTGGCGAAACGCCTATTGATGTGGAGTGCATACCTGGAGGATTAACTATCTTTGTACCACGAGAAGCAGCTCCACCAGCTGCGATCGAAAGCCTGGAAGGATTGCCAAATTTAAGCGTTAAAGAGAAGCCAGTGGAAGGGTTTAGGGAATAGGTTTGAGTTTGTAGTCGCAAGCAAAAGTATGGCGTTGTACAACGAAAAGATGATTTAGATCGGCAGAGGAATTATCCAGTTGCTGGCATAATCATTCTTTTGTTCAGCAACGCCAACACTTTAGATGCTGTAACTATTAGCTTGAACCCTAGAAATTTGTCAGCTATCTATGATTCTGGTAATCTATACTGTCCCACAATTTGTTTAGCAAACTCTGGTACATGAGCTTCTAATTTCTCTGGATGATGCCGCTTCATATAGAGATAATTGCGGGTAAAGTGGGAGTCAATCGAGAACCGAGCATACTCTAAACCTTTGGGGCCAATTTTTTCAATCACCACACCCATCAGTTTTGCTGCCCACATGGGGAGAGTAACGCCTTTATCGTAGGCGGGGATGCTTTGCTGCACGGCTTGAGAGCGATCGCCTTTTGACATCACTGGCTGTGTCTCCAGTTGCTCTTGCACCAAGTCCAACATTTCCTTCCCGGTTTGATTCCTAACAACAATCCATTGCCAACCAAAAGGAGCGCCCATGTAACCTACTACCAAGTCGGCTAAGGAGTTGACATAATCAAAGCAACTCATACATGATGGCGCAAACACATCTTTGAGCTGGTTCGTCTTTAGTCCAAAGAAAGGCACAGTTTCCTCCGAACCATCTTCGTGTTTGAAGTGAACTCGGAAGTCTTGCATGAATTCGTAATGCACTACTGTTTCTGGCGAGCGGCTTGTCGTCTCCAGAAATTTTTGCAGCCCAGCACGATTCACATTATCTACACAAGGAGTTCCCAAAACATAAAGCTTTTCCAGCCCCAGTTGTTTTTCCACCGCTCGTAATGCCTGGATTTGGCAACCTACACCAATTACTAATAGCCGTTTCATCCCAGACTGTTCGATTTGCTCTAAGATGGAAAGATTAGGCGACAATGTTGGCTTATTCACCCGTGCTGCTAAAATCTCTTCTGGAGTACGGGCAATAACTGGCATCGGTTGAAAGCGGTCTTCTTTGGTATTCTGAACGCAGACTACACCTTCGACAATACCGCGATTAAGCATTTCAATCGCGATCGTACTGACAATCCCCGTCCACTGCGCCCCTGGAATTGGCTCACTTTTTCGTGCTGCAATCATATCCTGGTGAACGCCAAAGTATAATTCCTCTGGATTCTCTAGGTTACGGCTGCGATCGTGCGTCTGCGCTTCCAACTCGGATATCTGCTGATTCAAGAAGGCACAAGCTTCTTTAACGTAGTGGATGTAATAGGTATCGCATAGCCCACACTCGCTGCAAAGTTCCTTGGCAGGGCGACGACTGTTTGGTTTGAGGGCTTTAGCTTTTTTATGCTTGGTAGAATCAATTGCAGTCATTGAAATCCGTATTATTATGCCAAAATAGCTTGTCTTTACAATAGCTTATTTCTTTCCGCAATAATTCTGAAACTCTTAATTATTAACATCTATATTATTTAAATTTTTTCAGCTAAAATATTTTCAAAGTATGAACTTAATAGTTAAAGCTAGATGCAAATATCATAAATTCGGTAATTGGTAAAACATAATGCTACGGAAAAACAATATTTCCCAGAAGCTAAATACAAATATCTTGATAGCGATCGCAATGGCAGCATTGCTGAGATTACCTTTTTTAGCAACATATCCCAATGGATTTTTTGTTGATGAAGCTGCTAATGGCTATGAAACATATGCTGTTTTAAAAACTCAACATGATTCCTATGGGGTATTTATGCCTTTGTTTCTTCAAGCAATGGATGATTATCGTACTGCCTTATATACATACTATTACAATTCCTTTTTGATGTCATGCAGGTTGCAGTTTGGAGACAGTAATATAAATGACTTTGCTTAGATTTTAAAAACAGCTTATACAGAGATTAATTCCAGGCAATCGCATTGTCGAAACTGAGTTTGGCAATCAGCCTAATATTCTCTTACTTTACGATAATTTCACATTTTCTCAGCAATATTACATATTAAAAAAGTAATAAATAATGCTAGATTTAGCCTAGTAAACAACGAGGGAAAAAAAGTAATGACTCAAAATCCCAAGGAAAATGATTTTGTTGAAGCGGCGGGGTTTGCAGCTGGCGGAGCAGCAGCAGGTGCAGGAGTTGCTGCAACAGTTGGAGGTATGGGTTTAGCAGTAGGAGGAACAGCTGTTGCTATTGGCGCGGCTCCAGTTGTAGCTGCTGGCGCAGTAGTTGGACTTGCTGCTTACGGTTTGAAGAAACTTTTTGAATAGGGTGTAGAAGGTAAATACAAATGAACGAACAAGATCGGCATATTTTAGGTGCAATAGTAAATGCAGCAGGTGCAGCAGGTGCAGCAGGTGCAGTTGAAATAGCAATTCCCGTCGCAGCTCCAGGAATCTTAGGAGCCATAGGAATAACTACTACAGCCACAGTAGCAATTCCAGCAGCAGCTGTTGTAGCCGTAGCTGGACTTACAGCTTTGGGCGTGAAAAAGGTCTTTTTCGACTAAGCTGTACATGACAACAAAGCCTCCTAACCCACTGCAAAAACTGGTGCGAGGCGTGATTCGGGATTTAATTAATCAGGCTAACAGTCAAAAAGCTGATCGACCTAAGAAGCCAAAAATTAAAAAACCTGTTGCTACAAAATCCCAGCCTAAACTTAAGCAGGATAAAAGTAAGCGATCGCGTCACATTCCAGCAGCAATTCGTGTTTCAGTTTTGCACCGAGATGAATACAAATGTGTTTTTTGTGGTCGTAATGCGGGGCAAGTTCAGCTAGAAGTTGACCACATTGTACCCTTTTCTAAAGGTGGAAGTAACGATCTAAACAACCTGCAAACTCTTTGTATCGATTGCAACCGAGGTAAAGGAGCGCGCCGCTTAAATTAAATTATAAAATTATCACTCATATGATTTACAGCCCTCTAGTCAGTTGACTAGAGGGCCTTTGCTATTCCAAAAGTGCTGTATCTAAGTGGGAAAAGCTGAGGCGGCGCAAGACTTTGCGTCCTATATAGTTCAACTCACTGCTTACCTTAAACAGCCATGTTGGCTTACATTTACAGCTTCGCTGTAAATGTTGAGATGAATTGCGCGTAAGCCCAGACCACAGTTCCCAGGCCAATGTGCAAAGCACCTTCGGGAGGGGAACATGGAGGAAACGAGTAAATCTTTGTCTATTTGTCATAGCTTTAACTGTGTTTGTTATTATGAATATATAAACATGGTAAAAGGTCGATATCATGTACAGAGCAGTCAAAGTCAGAATCTATCCCACTAACGAGCAAGAATCTTATCTAGCTCAGTATTTTGGTAATACAAGATGGTTGTGGAATTATATGCTCAATGCCACAACTACTGCGTATAAAGAAACGGGTAAAGGTCTTTCTAAGGCTGCAATGGACAAATTGTTGCCAGGACTGAAAAAGGAATATGAATGGTTAGGATTTGCTTATAGTCAGGTATTGCAAAGGGTAACGTTCAACCTTTCAAGTGCGTTTGTCAATTTCTTTGAAGGGCGTGCTAAATATCCCAACTTCAAATCCAAGCATGGCAAACAATCGATTCAGTATCCTCAAAATGTGAAACTAATACTGCAAGATTCTATGATTAAGTTTCCTGGTACTTTGGGGATAGTCAAAGCCGTGTTTCACAAAGAACTACCAAGCGCAAAATTCACGACTGTAACAATATCAAAAAACGCGGATGGTAGGTACTATGCTTCTATTTTATTCAATCAAGAGGACAAACCAGTAGTTGCAGTAAAAGATGCTATTGGTGTTGACCTTGGATTGAAAAACTTTGCGGTAACTTCTGATAGGTCAAAGTATGATCTACCTAAGAAAGAACTAGCAAAGCTAGAAAAGAATAAGAAGCGCAAGCAAAAGAAATTAGCTAAGAAGACAGACAAAAAATCTAATAAGCGGCTCCATGCTAAACGCTTAGTTGCAAGAGTCTCTAGTAAGATTGCTAGGGTTAGAGAAGATTTTCTACATAAACTATCTCGCAAGATAGCATACGAAAACCAAGTGATTTGTGTAGAAGACTTGGCAGTTAAAAACATGGTGAAAAATCCTAACTTAGCAAAAGCTATTACCGATCAGAGCTGGGGGAGGTTTTTGACCATGCTTAAATACAAAGCTGAAAAGTTTGGGCATACCTATCAAGAAATAGGTCGTTTCTTCCCTTCATCTCAGCTTTGTAGTGAAACCCTACTACCAATCCCAATGCTACAGAATGGATATGATTCATTGGGTGTAAGGTTTGTAGATTGTCCACACTGCCAAGTGCAGCACGATAGAGATATCAATGCTGCAATAAATATTAGAAATGAGGGATTGCGATTATGGGCGTTAGGAACTAGCGCTTCTGCCCTTGGAGGGGATGTAAGACCAAAGCTGCCAGGACGTAAAAAATCCATGACAACTGAGGCAATCCCCAATGAATTGGGAAGCCTACATCGTACCGCCAGGTCGGTGTAGGTAGTTCACGCAGACCTTTTAGGGGAACGCACAATCTCTGAAGTCTTGCGCCGCAGCCATTTAGCTGTCGAGATCAGCGAGGGAATCTCTACACTCCCTTCAGCCAGAGGTACAGTACTATTAATCAGCCGCTGTTTGTAACTCTCGTCTCCTTTACCCAAGTCGATAGTTTGAATCCCCAATGACTCAGCAGTTTCAATCATTTTCAACAACAGAATCAGACCTGGGGAGTATTTTTGGAACTGGTGGTTATATGTGGGAAACCAATAGTGCCAGACAGACACAGAACGCATACCGAAATGTAGCGCAGCTACCTCTTCGCCAACATAGAGGACAGAGAGCATACCAGCGAAAGTTTCATTTTGCGTCCCGTGTAAGCGTTCTATCAGTTTGACAATCCATTCAATCTCGAAGCGGTCGAAAGTTCCCAAACGAGCGTATTGCTCGGACTTCCAACGCATTAACAGGCGTAGTAAGGAAGCGTCCGCAACGTGCGCCTCAAAACGTAACGCTCCTACTTCCCGCTCGAACTTGCGCATTTTCCGACTGGTTTGTTGAATCCAATTCGAGTTCGACTTCCAATTGGGATTCGCCCGTCGTTCGCTTTCGTAGTTTTTGTAGCCGTCTGGTAAGTTAATCAGCAGCGATTCAGTTTTTAGTTTGTGGAACCGCTGGAAAGGTAACTGTGAAGCGATGAGATTATCGAAATTCCAAATTTTCAGACCGCAGCCACGAAGTAGTTCTGCTGCATCCCAATCAACTCCAGGTTTGACAATCAGACCTTGGTAGTCGCACAGAGTATAACCTACTGGTTGCCCTATGGGTAACTTACCCCGCTGGAAGGGAAAAAATCCGACGATCTCACCCGCTTCTTCTAGTATCCCGACCCAGACATCATCTCTTACCTCAGCCACAGCAGATGTGAACTCAGGACAGAAATATGGGTTTGCTAGTGCTGCGTTAGATTGCTGGAAATGCGACCACAGCAATAAGTGTTCGGACGTTAAAGACTTACCAGAAATAATAGTGGTTTTCATTAATTTAAAGAATTAGTGTTTTGCAGCAGGCGAAATTCAAGGCTTGGCAGAGAAACCTTGTGAAGCAAGTTAATTTTACGAAGTATTAATAAATACTTCATGCGAGAATTGACTATTATTTTGTCAGAGCATGATATTCAAATATTCTGACATGACTAAGTTTCAGATTTATAAATATAAAATGAAGTTGTTAAAAAGAATACATGAAATAATGCTGCCTCTACCAAAGCGCGATCGCGTTAAGTTAGGTTACAGTGGTAGCATTAACTGACCGAGCAAGATAGGTCATAATCAGCCCAACAGAGAAACCTACACTCTACTCTGAGGCGAGAATTATTCATCTATTGCCTTGAGTATGGTGGAGATAATCGGTACATTATTGGCTCACCTCTTAAACTTTTGGCATGGAAAATTCCCGCCAACTAGCTTTTATCGCTCTGCGGTCGGTGCATCGAGGAGCTTATGCTGATGCAGCATTAGACCGCGTACTACGACAAACTGATTTGAACCCTGCCGATCGCCGTTTGGTGACAGAATTAGTTTATGGCAGCGTCAGGAGAATGCGATCGCTTGATGCCGCGATCGACCAATTAGCAACAAAGAAAGCAGATCGACAGCCCCCCGATTTGCGTGCAATTCTCCACCTAGGCTTGTATCAGTTGCGTTATCTCACCCAAATTCCCGCTGCTGCTGCTGTTAATTCCACCGTCGATTTAGCTAAGAAAAATGGCTTTTCTGGATTGACGGGATTTGTCAACGGTTTATTGCGGCAATATATTCGTCTTCAAAATGATGAATTAAAACATGATTCCATTGAGCATCCAGCGTTGAGCATTCATCATGCCAAAGATCCTTTACAACTACCTGAAAATCCAGTTGAGCGTTTAGGTATTTTACATAGTTACCCAAACTGGATTGTGGAAGTGTGGCTGAAACGGTTTGGTTTGGCACAGACAGAACAACTGTGTCAATGGTTCAACCAGCCGCCAGCAATTGACTTACGGGTAAATCCCCTGCGTACTTCAATTGATACAGTAGAAGCAGCAATGCGCGAACAAGGTGTATCTGTAAGTCGCCTACCAAATTTACCTCAAGCTCTGAGATTGACTGGAAGCATAGGAGCAATTCAAAATTTACCGGGTTTTAGTCAAGGCTGGTGGACAGTGCAAGATAGTAGCGCTCAGCTAGTAAGTCATTTACTCGACCCCCAACCAGGAGAAGTAGTAATTGATGCTTGTGCGGCTCCGGGTGGCAAAACAACGCATATTGCCGAATTAATCGAAGATAAAGGAACAGTATGGGCTAGCGATCGCGCTGCTAACCGACTGCGAAAACTCAAGGAAAATGCCGCTCGTCTACAATTGCGATCGATCCAAATTTGTGTTGGAGATAGCCGCTCTTTGTCACAGTTTAAAAACACAGGCGATCGCGTCCTGCTGGATGCTCCCTGTTCTGGGTTGGGAACTCTACACCGCCATGCTGATGCTCGCTGGCGACAAACACCCCAAACTGTTGACGAACTTTCTGTGCTTCAAAGAGAACTGTTAGAGCAAACATCTACATGGGTGAAGCCAGGGGGAGTGCTGGTTTATTCTACTTGTACGCTCCATCCTTTGGAAAATGAACAGGTGATACAAGCATTTCTAGCTGACCATCCCCAATGGCAAATTTCACCTCCCAGCCCTAATTCAACCGTAGCAACATTTGCCACATCAGCAGGCTGGATCGAAGTATTGCCATATCAGCATCAGATGGATGGCTTCTTTATGGTGCGATTGAGGAGAGATAATTGAGCTTTTGGCACTCCTTCAGCTAAAAGCACGAATAATTCTAGCGGTTGTTTGACTTGCTGGTATAGACTCAACAGCTACAACCGTTTGCTGAAAAATATGTAACTTTTAAAAGGAGATCTTTCAGGAGATAGAAATGGCGAACAATGCAAATGTCAAAAACTTAGTCAAAATTCTGATTGGGGCTGCTTGGTTAGATGGCGAAGTTCAACCAGAAGAAAGGCAATATCTTTACCAAATAGTACAAGAAAAAAATTTGGCTGACGATCCAGATATCAGACCTTTATTATATGAACTCAGGACAGTGCAGCCAGCAGAGTGCTACGACTGGGTGAAAGAATACTTAGGCGATCGCCCCAGTGCGGAAAATTGTTATAACCTAATTGAAGCCATTAGTGGCTTAATTTATAGTGATGGCGAAGTAGCGACTGAAGAAGCAAAATTTTTGTCTAAATTACAGTCTTTAAACTCAGGCAGCGGTTTTGCTCAATCCGGATATGCTGGGGTACTTAAAGAAATCCAGAAGCTCTACCGCAAATGGGTAGAGTCTCGGAACTAGGTGCAGCGCTTTCTAATAGCACTAATCTAGTATTATTCTCTCCTGAATTTACATAATAAATTAAGACCTTGGCTCACCAATACCTGGAGTTTCTTCTTTTTTAACTTCAGGTACAATATCAGGACGGTTTTTCTCTTCCCAACCAACAGGACGCTTCGAGTTATACCAGGCAATTGAGCCAATTGTCGTTGCAGCGATAAAACCAACAATATACACCAAAGTAGCAGATATGGGGAAATGAGGTTGGTTTACGGCTGCATCTGCTGCTGTTTGCATCAATATATTCATTGCTATACCCTCTTAATAGGTAATGCTACTGTTAAGACCATATAAGAAGAGAGTAGCATTTTCATCCACCACAAGTTTGATCCCAGTTGATCAAGGGACAAGGAGAGTTGAATAGTTTTAAGTTTTAAGTTTTAAGTTTTGAGTTAAATGAGCGTTTTTTAACTTAAAACTAAAAGCTGGAGCGAAGCGACTCACCTCTTACCTCTTACCTCTTACCTCTTACCTCTAGCCACTTCATCCTTCAAACTTCAGCCTTCATCCTTCTCCTAGCCCTTCGTCGCGTCTTGGTTGAGTTTGAGATGGTGTTTCTGGGCTTGGGGAGGGCGATCTCTTAAATAGTTGGGGTGTAGTTGAGCGATTTAGGCGCAAGCGCTGTAGGAGGCGATCGTATTTCTGTGGTTCGCGATTGTTTACAGTTGCAGGAGTGCTAAAGTTACGTCGTAAGCGCCTGCGGCGTGGTGGTGCTTCCTGTTGCTGCAAGTAACTGCGTCTAATGCGTCGCCTTCTTCTGGAAGGACTGTAATTTTCAGAGCCTTCCGCAAGTCTTGGCGAAGCGTTAGTACTGTTTTGATCTGTGATTTTACCAATCTGTATCCGTTTTGGCTTAACTGCCTGTGCCTGAATCGTTCCTTTGCGTCCTTCTAATTTTGGTATGTCTGGAAATTTTTCTACAGGCATTTTCTCTACCGCTTGCGCCATAAATCTATGCCAAGCATAAGCTGCTGTGCTGCTGCTGCCCCAGGTTGGTTGATTGTTATCGTTGCCGAGCCAAACTCCTGCTACCATTTGAGGAATATAGCCGATGAACCAGAGATCGCGGGCTTTGTCTGATGTGCCAGTCTTACCCGCTACTGGTCGATCTGCTAAACCAGCCGCGCCACCAGTACCAGCTTGTACTACATTTCTTAACATCCAAGTGGCGATGGCACTACTGTCAGAGTCTAAAACTCGCTTGGGTTTAACCTCGGCTGTGTAAATCGTTTCTCCACTGCGGTTGAGGATGCGCTTGATACCGTGAGCTTCTGTATGCAAGCCAGAAGTTGCCAGAGTACCATAAGCGCTAGTTAACTCCAACAAATTCACTTCTGATGAACCAAGAGCCAGAGAATAAGCGGGTATGAGTGGAGATTTAATCCCCATTTGTTGAGCAAGTTTAATTGTTGGCTCAAAACCAACATCCATCAATACCTTAACTGCAACTACATTAATTGAAGCAGCCAAAGCATCTCGCATCGCCAGACTACCCCGGAACTTCTGGCTAAAGTTTTTCGGTTCATAGCCATCGACTTTGAAGGGGGAGTCTAGATATTGCTTATAAGGAGAAATTCCACTGGCGATCGCCGTAGTATATACAAATCCCTTAAATGTCGATCCTGGTTGACGTTGGGCTTGAGTAGCACGATTAAATTGGTTCTTGTTGCCAAACTCAGATCCCCCCACCATCACTTTAATTTCCCCAGTGCTAGGAGCGATCGCCACCATTGCAGCTTGATCGAAGTGCTGCCACTTCCCATTGTTCTCTACTGTATCTTTTATTACTGCTTCTGCTTGTTGCTGCCATTTCGAGTTCAAGGTTGTTTCCACCGTTAAACCACCCTCAGCCAGCACATCTTTTGAAACGTACTTGGGTAATTCCTTTTGAATGTAGGTAGTAAAGTAGGGTGCTATTACCTGAAGTCGCTTGGGAGAACGCGGCTTAAGAGTAATAGTTGTGCTTCTAGCCGCCGATGCCGCTGCTGCTGTAATTACGCCATCTTCTTGCATCCGTTGCAAGACAACATTGCGTCGCTGTTGGGCAGCTGCTAGATTTACTGTCGGCGAGTATAAACTGGGGGCGGGTGCTAAACCTGCGATCGTTGCCATTTCCCCCAGCGTCAGTTTACTGACTGGCTTACTGAAGTAAACCCAAGCAGCATCAGCTACACCATAAGCTCCCTGTCCCAGATAAACTAAGTTGAGGTAGCGCTCCAGAACTTGTTGTTTGCTCAAGTTCTGCTCAATTTTTGTTGCTAAACGAACTTCCTTGAGCTTGCGCCACATACTGCGCTCTTGATTGAGGAAGAGAATTCGCGCTAGTTGTTGCGTAATACTGCTACCGCCTTCCACCACATGGGCAGAACGGAGATTCGCCCCAGCGGCGCGAACAATTCCTTGATAATCGACACCTTGATGTTGATAAAAGCGTCGATCTTCAGAAGCAATAAATGCTTGGATTAAGGGCTTGGGAATTTGTTCTAGCTTCAGTTGTTCGCTGGTGGCTGGCCCTTGCTGCTGAAGAATTGTGCCATCAGTAGCTTTGATTGTTAGAGTGTTGCTCCGGGCAAAGGTGAACAGTTGGGCTTGTGATGGTAAACTGCTTTCTATAGACCACCAAACGCCGCCCAGTGCTATCAATCCGCTGCCAACACCTAACCCAAGCCAAAACCAGTAACGACGATAAAGCGGTGTGTCGCCAGCAGATTTGGCTTTGATTTGATTAGATTGGCTGTTCGATCGCGGCATTAGATCTGACTCTGACAAACTTCCTGCTGGCGGTTGTCCTGTCTTATCTGGTTCGTTCAACTTGGATGCTCACTTCTTTAGTCATTGGTCATTTGTTGTAGGTCAAGAGTCATTTGTCAAGAGTTATATATCAAGAGTCAAGAGTTATTGGTCAAGAGACAATAGTCAACAGTTGTAGACAAATGAGAAGTGACAAAGGACGAACAAGCGCGATCGCATTAGGTAGTAATCTGGGTGACTCCCGCGCCATTTTGGAAGAAGCAATATCAATTTTAGCCGCTACCCCAGGAATTAGTTTACTAGCAAGATCTAATTGGTATCAAACTCAAGCAGTTGGCGGGCCACCACAACCAGATTACATCAACGGCTGCGCCTTAGTGCAAGTCACTTTTTCACCCCAAGTCTTACTAGAAACTCTATTAGTAATTGAAGCTCAAAAGGGTCGCATCCGTACTGAACGCTGGGGCGCGCGATCGCTCGACCTAGATCTGTTGCTGTATGATGACTTAATTTTCGACACTCCCACACTTACAATACCCCATCCTCGGATGCGAGAACGTGCCTTTGTTCTAGTTCCTTTAGCAGAAATTGCTCCGAATTGGATAGATCCGGTGACAGGGAAAGCGATCGCGGAACTAGTTAAGGCTGTAGACTGTTCTGAAGTCAAAAAAATGATGGATGATGAATTATAAAAAATATTGTCTCATTCAGCATTCATAATTCACAATTTATGACAACAGGGCGAGAACCACCACAACTACTGAAACAGCGCCTACTCTACCAAGGGCGAAAATTTGATTTTGAAGTTAAGCGCCTCCGCTTACCCAACAATGCCGAAGGAGAGTGGGAATGCATTCGACATCCAGGCGGTGCTTTAGCTGTTCCTGTCACCGCTGAAGGTAAACTTATACTGTTGCGACAATATCGCTTTGCTGTGCAAGGGCGACTATTAGAGTTTCCCGCTGGAACGCTTGAGCCAAATGAAGAGCCATTTGAGACAATTAAGCGAGAAATTGAGGAAGAAACTGGCTACCGCGCCCATAAATGGGAAAAATTAGGTCAATTTTTCCTGGCTCCTGGCTATTCGGATGAAATTATTTATGCCTTTCTCGCTCAAGACTTGGAACTGTTAGATAAACCACCCAGTCAGGATATTGACGAGGATATGGAAACAGTTTTGATGACTCCTCAAGAATTAGAGCAAGCTATTTTGTCCGGGGAAGCAGTGGATGCAAAATCAATTTCTAGCTTTTTACTAGCTCGTCCGTTTTTGGAGTGAGAATTTTTTAGGTTTCTCTCTTTTAAAATATTGATTGGATTGGACAAATGGCGCTACTTTTTTAAGGCGATCGCCGATCATATTTGCCTATAATGGGTGATCCGAACTGGCTTATTCTGCCTCTATTTTGGCAAAAGCGAGCCAAAGATACGCACCGATTAAATAAATGTCTGACTTAATCCTCTTCTGGCATCGCCGCGATCTACGCATTTCTGACAATACTGGACTTGCTGCCGCACGGCAACAAAGTCAAAAAGTAGTAGGGGTTTTCTGCCTCGATCCCAATATTCTAGAACGGGATGATGTTGCCCCTGTCAGAGTCACTTACATGATCGGCTGTTTGCAGCAGTTGCAGCAGCGCTATGCCGAAGTTGGTAGTCAGTTATTAATTCTTCATGCCGATCCGCGTCAAGGCATACCGACTTTGGCATCTACTCTCAATGCTAAGGCGGTATTCTGGAATTGGGATGTAGAACCGTATTCGCAAGAACGCGATCGCGCCGTGATAGATGCCCTGAAAGAAAAAGGCATTCAGTTTCTACCCCAAAATTGGGATCAAATCCTCCACGCCCCAGAAGATATTCGCACTGGTTCTAATCAACCTTATACTGTATACACTCCCTTTTGGCGTAACTGGAGTAGCAAACCCAAAGCTGCACCAGTTCCAGCTTTACAAAATTTAGAGGGATTAACAGAAGCTCAACAGCAAGCAACGCTTCAAGCTGGAGTAATTCAACTACCCACTGCCAAAGATTTGGGATTTATCTGGGACAATGAATTAGTGCTGGAACCAGGCGAAGCGGCGGCACAAGAAAAGCTAGAAGAATTTACATATCGCGCTATAACTGAATATAAGGAACAGCGTAACTTCCCATCTGTTAACGGTACTTCCCAACTGAGTGCAGCACTTAAATTTGGTGCCATCGGCATTCGCACGGTTTGGGCTGCGACTATAGAGGCTTTAGAGAACTGCCGCAGTGATGAAGTTGAAACCAGTATCCGTGCTTGGCAACAAGAACTAGCATGGCGCGAGTTCTATCAACACGCGATGTATAACTTCCCAGAATTGGCAAAAGGGGCATATCGCCAACCTTTCAAAAACTTCCCCTACGAAAACAACGAAGAACATTTCCAAGCCTGGTGTGAGGGTAGAACTGGCTATCCCATCGTGGATGCGGCGATGCGCCAGATGAATACCATCGGCTGGATGCACAACCGTTGTCGAATGATTGTTGCTAACTTTTTGACGAAAGACTTGCTGATCGATCCCCAACTGGGAGAAAAGTACTTTTATCAGCGGCTGATTGATGGCGATCTTTCAGCTAACAATGGTGGCTGGCAATGGAGTGCTTCTAGTGGGATGGACCCTAAACCAATACGTATTTTCAACCCAGCTAGTCAAGCGCAAAAGTTCGATCCTGAAGGCGAATACATCCGGGAATGGTTGCCCGAACTACGCTCAATTGATACCGAGTTTCTAGTGAGTGGCAATATCTCAGAAGGCGATCGCGCTGCTGTTGACTACCCAAATCCGATTGTCGATCACAAACAGCAACAGCGCCAGTTCAAAGCTCTTTATCAACAGCAGAAGATTGCAGATTAATGTATTATATATAACATTTTTAACAAATTTCAGTAAGCATTAATATTTAAAAAAGTAACTATTGCTACTCGTTATATAGCAGTTCTCAATTGCAGAAAATACGTAATTTTAGACCTAACCCCCAGCCCCCTTCCCTCGTAGGGAAGGGGGAGTTAGATTCCCCTCTCCTCCCCCCTTTTTCCCCCCTTTCAGGGGGGAGTCCATACGTGCCCTCCCCTGAAAGGGGAGGGTTAGGGAGAGGTGGAGAGGGGTTAGGGGAGAGGTCAAAATGCAATTGCAGAGAAAGTGCAAACCGCTATAACTGTATTAGGATAATTGATACAAATATTATTCTATCTTTAGATAGAAGAAATATTTCAATATATATGGTTAAATCGGTAGTTATATTTTCATTTAACTCTCCTATGTCAGGAGACAAACACTGATAAAACTAAATTCCAACTTAAAAAAGAAATTGAGTCGAATAAGAAGCAATATTCAAAAATTTCGACAAAACCAATCTTTACTTAAAAAATAAGATAATCTAAGATTTTGAAGTTAGCTTAAATTTAAACAGAGTTAAATACAACTTAGCTTTGGGGTAAAAGGGTTGAATAACATCAACCCAAACTTTAGCTTGTTTTTTCTATTCTTAATTCACCTAATAAAAAGGGGAGAGAGGAAGTCTATGGACTCCCGTAAAACAGAGCAGTCTACAAAAATATCAGATAGTATAGAAGGTAGTTTAAAGCACCGAAACCGCAGGAAAACAGGCTCCTCAATCAATAGTTCTAGTTTGGTACGCGAACTAGAATTACCTTCTAAAAAAATGTCTGGTTTGGCTGCATTGAAGACGCATTATCGCCCTTTTATTTGTCCGCTCGATCTAGTGCTGTCACAAATTCCTGAAGGAGCGCGTCTTTATGACATCGGTTGTGGTTCTGGAGCGTTACCTTATCTTGCTCTAAAGTTACGCTCAGCAGAAGTTGCACATGGATATGATATTTCCGTTGAAGCAGTCAGATCTGCTAAAGCTTTTGACGTAGATCGAGAGAAGTTTCAGATCGTGCATATGCAGGCACAAAATACACCACCACCTCTGCATGGATATGACACTGTAACTATGGTTGATGTTCTGCATCACATTCCGCCTAACATACAGGATGATTTTCTGCGTAAAACGATCGCCCAAATGGATTCAGGTGCGAGACTAATAATTAAAGATATTGAAGGCTCTAAAGTTGTTGGAGCTTTTTTTAATCAGCTGCATGACTTGTTACTGGCGAAAGAATGGGTTCATCATCGCCGTAGCCAGGATATTCGTAGAGTTTTGCAATCAATGGGAGCAACTGTTAGTCAGCCAGTTCTGCGTTGGACTCTTTGGTATCCACATTTTCAAATTGTCGCACTAGTTCCTTGATTAATAGCTTCCCGCTAGCAGGGAAGATAACGGACAAGGAGACAGGGAGACAAGGAGAGCTAAAAATAGTCGATCGTAATGAATGTTGAGAGTTGAGTTAGGAATGGTTTTTAAGTTTTAACTTTTAAGTTAAAATTCCTAACTATTTGTAGCCACTCCTTAGACCAATTACCTACTACTGTGTGCGCTTTTAGTGAATACAAATTAATCGATTCGTTACCAGCTTAAATGCAATTTGGTATCGAAGTAATCAATCATTTCAACCAAGATGTGAATCAGCAAAGATTGAGTTATGTGTGTAAAAAACATACATAAATAATGTGCTTATGAGATCGTGAAAATACTAAATGATATGAATACTTACAATTGTTAAAATTATGCAGAAACAGCGAAAATGTGCAGTCCAAGTAAATAATAAATTAAAGAGCAAAAGAAAGATTTAAAGATTGCGTGAAATAACCTTTACTTAATTTATTTCTGGTTTAGAAACATTAAAGTTTAGGCAAGTAACGCAAGATTCGCTGTTTTTGGGTTTCAGTTAAGTTTGTTTTCTTATTCTCTTAATTCACTAAAAAGAAAAATATAGGAAATATATGGCATCCAGGCGGAATGCGGTTCTTACAAAAGCCTTGGTTGATATAGCAGCAAGTCCGATGAAATTGCCCTACATAGCTGCTTTAAGGCCGAGACAGTGGACAAAAAACTTAGTTGTTTTTGCTGCTCCTTTGTTTGCTTTTAGCATTAATTTATCAGCTACATGGGCTAGTTTGTTGGCATTTGCATTATTTTGCTGTGCTTCTAGTAGCTTTTACTTGTTAAATGATATTGCAGATGTAGAATCAGACCGTAAGCATCCTGTAAAGTGCCTTCGCCCGATCGCCGCCGGACTTGTGAGTATTCCAGTAGCAGTAGGGATGGCATTAATTCTCATCAGTGGTGCGCTGATTGTAGGCTGGATGCGATCGCCAGCATTGGGTGCAACCATCACAGCTTACGCCATTTTGCAAATAGCCTATAATCTGCGGCTAAAACGCACAGTGATTTTAGACATAGGCGCGATCGCCACTGGCTTTGTCTTACGAGCTTATGCTGGTGCTGCTGCTACTAACATCGTTTTATCACCCTGGTTTTTGCTGTGTACTGCGATGCTGGCGCTATTTTTGGGTGTAGAAAAACGTAAAGCTGAATTACGTTTAGCATCTCTCAACGGTGGCAAAACCCGTGCTGTGCTAAAACGCTATTCCTTACCCCTACTGCACCGGATGGAGAATGTTGTCACCACAGGCACGGTTGTGACTTATGCTCTTTGGAGTTCGGGGCCTGTAGTACATGGAGCTACTACACCTTGGATGCTATTGACTTTGCCTTTTGTCTTGTATGGAGTTTTTCGCTATCAGCTACTCGGAGATCCAGAAGAAATTTCACGCAGAAGCGATAATTTAGGACTTGAAAGAGGTGGAAAAAGTGAGCGACCTGAAGAAGTTTTATTAACGGATGTGCCCATCCTTCTAACTGTTGTAGGTTGGATTATTACCTGCTTCGGTATTCTTTTATTCCAACATTTGGGAATAATTAAATAAATTTTATATCTGCTATAGCAATCCTATTTGATTTATGAACTTCAAGCGTAGCGTAGCCAAAGCCGAGCTAGAAAATTATTGATTGTTCATCAAGGATGTGCGGATTGCTATAAATAAAATAGTAGGTTTGATTTTATTTGTTATTTAAAATGCATGAAAAAAATCAATAAGCTGTTGCTGCCAAAAATTTCTAGCTCCATAAATTTTTTGGCAGTTATTAGCAGAAAAATTAAGAATTACTTTATCCAGGAAAGAGCATATAAATTCCCAAAAGAAGCATACAGGCTTGCTTCGATTGATATTCAATCACTGATTGAATCAGGTATTAGAGGTGTAATTCTCGATCTAGATAACACAATTATTTCTGAAGACGATCGCTATATATCTCCTGGTGCAGAAGCTTGGATCGAACGCTCCAAAGCAGAGGGTTTGAAATTTTTCATTCTTTCCAATGGTAAGCGCCACTATCGAGTAAGATTTTGGTGCGATCGCCTAGATGTACCAGCAGTTAACCCGGCAAAAAAACCCTTTCCTTTTGCTTTTTGGAAAGCATTGAAACATATGCAATTGAAACCGAAACAAGCGATCATTATAGGTGACAGTCGTCATACAGATATGCTAGGAGCTTGGCTGGTTGGTTGTCCTAGCATTCAAGTTGCTACGCTTCCCCATCCGTTTCGCTGGTGGGAAAAGTTATTAGGTAAACGAGTTCAAACTCCTTATCCTGAAGGGGATGAACTTTGGAACAATAAATATTATTACGACAAATAAAAAATTATACGAACAGTTATTGATTCTTAATTCCAATAGTAATACTAACAGTAGCTCTTAATACTATTGCTCAAACTCTCCTTAAATTAGGGGCAGGACAAAATATTTTAAATCTCTACTTGTGTGGAGGTTTATTTACATATTGTTTAAGTACAGTACTTTATATTTTAGTTTTAGGTAAACTTAATTTATCACTTACTTATCCAGTAGTAATTGGTTTAACTGTGGTTGCTACTACTTTTGCTAGAGCAATTATTCTTAAAGAACAAGTTCCTACACTTCAATGGATAGGAATTGGTTTAATGCTAAGTGGAATTTGGGCGATCGCCTTTGGGAAATTGGATAATATTTTTTAATCTTATTCTAGATAGTCTGAAATTTATAGTTCTAATTGCTTCGCGGTTGAATGATATCGTCGCAATTCCTTTTGGAGCAATTACCATATTAACAAAATTAGAACTGGATTAAATGTTAACTCTTATGCGGATGAAATTACAAAGGAGTTATGAAACTACCTAATTCCGTATCCAGGTTTGAAACAAGGCGCTATTCGCCAGCCATATTGCTACGCGAACATTGGCAAGATATTGTGTTTATAGTGGCGATCGCGGCGCTCGCCGGATTGATATCGTATATAGGCGCACGCGCAATTAACCCAGCACTAACTTGGGATAAGCAGACTACCGATACGTGGTTTAACAACGATACAACCCGCTCGTTTGAAGACATGGCTGTATATGAAGTGGATCGCTATCGGACGAATTTGCATCCACTGTTTGTAATGTTAACCATGCCGTTTGTGTATGCACTCAGAGACTTATCACTGGATGCAGTCACAGCAGTAAGGGTAGTCTTAGCGGCAAATACCTCAATTTGGTTTGGCGTTTTATTCATAACATTAAGACTGATTGGTTGCCGTCGTTTGGACGCAACTTTAATTAGCATCCTAGCCGCAGTCAGCGCCGCCTCAGTGTTTTGGTTTACTATTCCAGAAACCTATCCCTTCGGTTCAACCACCATGCTACTCGTACCAGCTTTAGTAGCACTGGCAGAATACCAGAAACTATCACCCCTGTGGTACGTGCTGGCTGGAGTTCTGACATTAGGTATCACCATTACTAACTGGATGGTGGCGATCTTCGCTGCGTTTGTCAAGTTCCGCCCGAAGCCAGCAGTGCTAATTACAATTGCATCATTTGTCATCGTCTGTGCGCTGGTACTAGTGCAGAAAGCGATCCTTCCTGCTTTTAATGCTGGATTTCTGCGCCTGTGGTCAAATGCTAGGAGTGAAGCAGGATCGACAGGCGTACTCAGTGGCGAGTTTGGCGGGCCAATGACCAGTATCAAATGCGTAATTTTTGACACAATGGTCATGCCTGCGATTAAATTAGTTAAGAGTATGCATGGTGTTCCCGCTTGGCCCAGCATGACAGTACAATGGTCATCCCCTGGTTCGGGCAGCATTTGGGGAGCGATCGCAGTTGTAGTGTGGATAGCACTATTGAGTCTGGGGATATGGGGATTGTTCTCTATCCGGCAACATCGAGCATTTCGGCTGGTTCTGGGACTGAGTTTGCTAGGACAAATTATCCTAGAAGCAGTATATGGTGATGAAAGATTTCCTCACGCCACACATATGCTGCCATTTTTAATCTTGGTAGCAGCACTTAGCACTCTAACTAGGGCAAGGGTGTTAGCCTTAGTCTTAACAGGAGCGCTGATCTTGACAGCAGGGGTGAATAACTTTTTGCTATTCGAGCAGGCGATCGCTTTTACTTACGGTCAAGGTTCGCTGCGTCAGATGGAACCAGCTCCAAGCTGGATATACCATAGTCCGAATTTTAACCGAAAATGAAAGAATGAAGCATGAAGTCAAGCATTCAAAATAATTATTACTGAGAACTGAGTACTCACACTTCACTTTGTACAGACGCGAAATTTCTCGTCTGTACATCTTAGCCTGTGGCAACGCGATCGCTCCCTACTTGATCATTCATCCTACCCTTGGGGAACGCTTCGCATACATCATTGATGAGGTTGCATAATTATAGAGCTAGAAAAAATTGATCTGCTGGAGCTACAAGGAATCAGTGAAAGTTTTAGTAGTAGGTAATGGGGGGCGCGAACATACGATCGCTTGGAAACTACTGCGATCGCAGCAAATCGAACAGGTGTATTGTGTTCCTGGTAATGGCGGTACGGCAATGGCGCGTTGCCAAAACATACCTCTAGGAGTAGATGACTTTGAAAGCATTGCTAAATTTGCCCAAGAAAATGATATTGATCTAGTTGTGGTAGGACCAGAATTACCCCTAGCAAGAGGCATTACAGACTACCTCCAGTCTCAAGGTGTGATGGTATTTGGCCCCACGAAAGCGGGAGCGCAACTAGAGGCGAGTAAAGCTTGGGCAAAAGCGCTGATGCAAGAAGCAGGAATTCCCACCGCGTCTTGTGCAGTGTTTACAGCTTCCCAAGCAGCAAAAGACTACGTGACGGCGCAGGGAGCGCCAATTGTTGTGAAAGCTGATGGCTTAGCAGCTGGCAAGGGAGTAATAGTTGCCACGAACGTTGAGCAAGCCCATAATGCGATTGAAGCGATCTTTCAAGGGCAGTTCGGCAGTGCGGGGAAATTTGTTGTAGTTGAAGAATGCTTGATCGGGCAAGAAGCTTCAGTTTTGGCATTGACAGATGGCCTGACAATTCGACCCTTGTTACCAGCGCAAGATCACAAGCGTATTGGCGAAGGTGATACCGGAGAGAATACTGGCGGAATGGGAGCATATGCACCTGCGCCATTGGTGACACCAGAACTGATGGCAAGAATTGAGCGAGAAGTTTTACAACCTGCGATCGCCACTTTGAGAAAAAGGGGGATTGACTACCGGGGCGTACTTTATGCAGGTTTGATGATCGCACCCAATAACGAGTTCAAAGTTTTAGAATTTAACTGTCGCTTTGGCGATCCTGAAACACAAGCGATTTTGCCACTACTGGAAACGCCTTTAGAAGAACTGCTAATTGCTTGTTGCGAACAGCGATTATCGCAAATGCCTCCGCTCCAATGGCTTGATGGAGTAGCTGCTTGTGTAGTTGCCGCTGCTGGGGGTTATCCGGGAACATACCAGAAAGGGCAAGTAATTAATGGAATTGATTCAGCCGAGGCTACAGGAGCTTGTGTATTTCACGCTGGAACTAAACTTGAGGCAAGAGGCGATCTGCAAGAGGCGAGAGGTTTTTCTTCCTCAGCTCCCTCAGCTCCCTCAGCCCCTTCTCTTGTCACAGATGGTGGTCGAGTTTTGGGTGTAACTGGGATTGGAGAAAATTTTGAACAAGCGATCGCCCTTGCCTACTCTGCACTCGATCGAATTTCTTTTGAAGGAATGTATTATCGCCGCGACATCGGACATCATCTCAAAGGGGCAAAAGAAGGATGAAGTATGAAGGATGAAGTATGAAGTATGAAATTTAATCTTCAGCCTTCAGGCTTCATCCTTTATCCTTTCCCTCTCTTCTTTGAATTCTGAGTTAAAAAACTTTACCTTAGTACTGGGGACTCATAACAAAAAAACTTTCCCAGATGTTTGCGTTGCTAAAAAAAATTCGAGAGGCGATCGCCCACTGGTGGTCAGAACTAACTCTTCCTACCAAACTGATGGCAGCTGCCACATTGGTAGTTTCATTGATCGTAAGCGGTTTCACCTTTTGGGCAGTCAACACAATTCAAGTTGATGCTCGTTTGAATGAAACTCGCTTCGGTCGGGATCTTGGACTCTTGCTGGCTTCCAACGTTGCGCCACTAGTGGCAGAAAACAATCTCACCGAAGTTGCCCAGTTTTCCCAACGCTTCTACAGCAACACTTCCAGCGTCCGCTATATGCTTTATGCTGACGAAGGTGGGAAAATATTCTTTGGTCTTCCCTTTTGGGAACCAGCAGTGCAAAATTCCCTCACGATTGAGCGACGAATTAATCTGCCAGAAGATTATGCAGCCAATTCGGAAGTGCCTATGGTGCGGCAACATAAATCCCCAGACGGGGAAGTTACAGATGTTTTTGTGCCGCTAAATCACGAAGGCAAATACCTTGGTGTTCTATCCATTGGCATTAATCCCAACCCCACTGTTGTCACGTCCTCAAATCTCACCCGCGATGTCACAATTGCAGTTTTTGTTTCGATCTGGGTAATGGTGATTTTGGGGGCTGTATTTAATACCCTCATGATCACCCAGCCAATTAGAGAATTGTTGGTGGGTGTGAAAAATATTGCCGCTGGGAATTTCAAGCAACGAATTGATTTACCTGTGGGTGGCGAACTGAAGGAATTAATCTTCAGCTTCAATGAAATGGCAGAACGGCTGGAGCGCTACGAAGAGCAAAATATAGAAGAATTAACAGCCGAGAAAGCCAAGCTGGAAACATTGGTTTCGACTATTGCGGATGGTGCGGTATTACTTGACACCAATATGCAGGTGATTTTAGTTAACCCCACAGCACGGCGAATTTTCGGCTGGGAGAATGTCAATGTAGTGGCAGAAAATGTTTTGCATCACTTGCCGTCGTCAGTGCAATTAGAGTTGTCTCGCCCCTTGTATAAAATTGCCGCAGGTGAAAGCGAAAGCGCTGAGTTCCGAATTGCCCTCACCCAACCGATCAACCGCACTATTCGGATTCTTCTAACTACAGTGTTAGATCAGCACCGGGAAAGCCTCAAGGGCATTGCCATGACGGTGCAAGATATTACTAGGGAAGTAGAACTAAACGAGGCAAAAAGCCAGTTCATCAGCAATGTCTCGCACGAACTGCGCACACCCCTGTTTAACATCAAGACATATATTGAAACGCTGCACGATTACGGGGAAGATTTAAGTGCATCTGAAAAACGAGAATTTCTGCAAACTGCCAATCATGAAACAGATCGCCTGACTCGTTTAGTTAACGACGTATTAGATTTGTCCCGGTTGGAATCTTGCCGCATTTATCACTTTAATGCAGTGGATCTGGCGCAAGCGATCGAGCAAACACTAAGAACTTACCAGCTAAATGCTAAAGATAAAGGCATTGAGCTAATTCAGGAAGTTGAACCAGAATTACCGCCAGCGATCGGCCATTACGATTTGTTGCTGCAAGTCTTTACAAACTTGGTTGGTAATGCCCTCAAGTTTACCCAGCCAGGAGGAAAAGTAGCAATCCGTGCCTATCAACTAGAGTCAACCTTGGAGCGTCACACTAACACGCCTACGATCAGGATAGAAGTTTCAGACACTGGTATAGGTATCGATCCAGAAGATCAACAAGCAATTTTCGATCGCTTCTTCCGCGTCGAAAACCGAGTTCACACTCTCGAAGGTACAGGGCTTGGTCTTTCCATTGTTAGAAACATTATGGACAAGCATCACGCTAGCATTCATTTGGTTAGTGAAGTTGGTGTCGGTACAACTTTCTGGTTCGATCTAGCTGTTTTTCAAGAAGAACCAGCAAAGGTGAATAATCTGCCACTAGTAGAGGTAGGAACTGACACAGTAGATACAACTGCTACTGTGCTTTAGCTTAGATCTGGTCATATAATGTCCTATCTAGCAAATATTTTATGTCTGTCTACCTATAGCCAAATTCACTAGGCGCTTTCTCGCTTCTCGGATGACAAACTAGCCAAGTAGTCTTCCGGTAAGATTTTGTAATAAGTTTTTCTCAGGTAAGCACAGAGACAGAAATAATTACACAGCCTTTTAAAAAGATCCAAGGGCTTCAACAGATATCCCCCATTGAAGGCTGTGTAATTATTTATAGTCATCGACTTATCTACGTGTACTCGCGTAATCATCGGCACATCGTCTAAGTTTGCTTCTCGTATAATTTTGAGCATTACCCACAAATTCCTTGTAGGGTGGGCATTGCCCACCCTACAAATAGGCAAACTGACTAAACAGTTGCCCAACTTGTTTCAAATCCACATTACCACCGCTGATAATCACCCCAACCCGCGCATCTGGGGCTTTAACAACACCTTCTAACAAAGCTGCTGCGGCTAATACCCCTGTGGGTTCAACCACAATTTTCATCCGTTCCCACAAGAAAAACATGGTGCTGAGAATTGCTTCTTCAGATACTGTCACCATGTCATCAACATAGTGCAGCACGATGGGAAAGGTAATTTTACCAAGCGAAGGAGTACGAGCGCCGTCTGCAATCGTATCGGGATTATGTACAGCGTGCAGAGTTTTGGTGTGAAAAGATCGCGTTGCATCGTCTGCACGTTCCGGTTCTACGCCAATGACTTTGCATCCAGGTGATAATGCTTTAGTTGCGATCGCACATCCCGAAAGCAAGCCACCACCACCACAACAAACTAGCAGCAGATCTAATTCCCCCACCTCTTCTATTAATTCTTTCGCTGCTGTACCTTGTCCGGCTATGACATGGGGATGATCGTAAGGGTGAATAAATGTCAGTTGGCGCTCTTTTATCAACTGTTGCGCTAAGTCTTCCCTTGTCATCTGTGCCCGCTTGTAAAGCAACACTTCTGCACCGTAACCCCGCGTTGCAGCCAGCTTCACACTTGGAGCATCGTCTGGCATCACAATAGTAGTAGGAATGTTCAGCAACTGTCCTGATATTGCGATCGCCCCGGCGTGATTCCCAGAGGAAAAAGTCAGCACGCCCCGCCGTTTCTGTGACTCAGATAGCTGTGATAAAGCATTGTATGCGCCGCGAAACTTAAACGCACCTGCGCGCTGGAAGTTCTCGCATTTGAAGAATACCTGGCTGTTTACGAGTCGATCTATCGTCCTTGAGGTTAAAACTGGCGTTTTATGGGCAACACCTGTCAAACGCTTGTGAGCATCTACAATATCAGCAATTGTGATGTTCATATCTGTAGCATTTGTGGTATAATTATCTACCTTAGACATAACTCAAAGCTATCAAGAAACTGATAAATAACAAAGCTACTAGCAGAAGCCAAAAAGAATTGCGTCTGAGCCAATTTTTGAGTGCGATCGCAGGACTAATGTTTTTGTCTAACTGCTGAGCCTGCAACTGTTTCTGATGGATATTTTGGTATAACGTACACTCGGTAGCATAGGGACGCTGGGGAAACGTACAAGAATCGTCTGCATGGTAGGTGCAACTGTCACATAAATACTCCTTGCCAGTTGCGCGGTGCAAAGGTATGCCAGGATGACCGTAAGCTTTCAATGGTGTGCGGCAATATGGACAGTTTACAGCCTGGGCATCCACTGATTGACGACAACGGGGACAATTTGCCATTAAACTAACGAGATTAGGATTGAGGAAACTGTCAGACTTGCTACTCAGATGAGTCTAGCAATTCATGGCTGATGTTACCCATCTGCTCGGCAAACCGTTTTTCAATCTGTTCAAGTTGCTCAAACCCAATAGACTTCCAGTGTTCTCTTGTCCCCGCTCGGATTATCATAATTACTTCTGTAGGTTCTTTGGAATCGCTCCAAACCTCTGAACGATCAAATTCAGAGTAGGTAGCAAGCGCTTGCGTCCAAATTTCTGCATCTTTGTGAATGAATTTTTTGGGGCGATCGCTAGCTACTCTAAACTTGAGTAACTCGATTACCACGCGCTTTGTCTCTCTTGTGCCTCTTCCGTTGTTACAATCTCAAATTTGCCAGAATATAACAGTATGGGTTTAAGGTTCACGCTTTCAGCATAGCTGGATAGCGGTGTAATAGGAAAAACTTTGACAAATTCCTTTTAACTTAAGTAACAAACAAGGCAAATGGACAATAACAACTGGATTAAACAACTATTGATGCTCGGTGTTGGTACAACATCTTTAGTCACAGAAAAATTGCGCGAAGTGAGCGACGACTTGGTGAAAGATGGGAAAATGAATCCGGAGCAAGCCAAAGAATTCATAGATAATATGATGCAGCAGCTCAAGGTCGATCCCAGTACCTTTGAAGCTCAGCTGCAACGGCAGATCCGCAATGTCTTGCAGGATTTAGGTGTACCTCGCCAGTCAGAGATGGACGAATTGCGCGGTCGGATCGATCGCCTAGAACGTCAATTGCGCGACATAGAAAATAAGCTTTGGCGGTAAGGAGCAAAGTTGTCAAAGGACAAAGGACAAGCAGATAGTTGATTGACCAACTGAGCGTGGATGCGATTAAACTAGAACTCGTTCTATTTGAAAAATTCTTTCAGCTAGCCTCGGAGGACTAATTTTGCGAGAAATTCTCGTCAGCCTCGGAATGATGTTAGTCTGCGTGTCAGTTTTGGTGTTCGCTCAAGTGAGCGGACAATCTAACACTGCGCTGGCAGATTCAACATCTAGCTTACTTGCACAGTCAACTCAAAGCAAACCTAAACCGACCAAGGTAAATCAAATGTCAGATGAAAAAGTTACTACTACTCCATCCGGACTGAAGTACGTTGAGCTAAAAGAGGGAACTGGAGCAACTCCCAAACCAGGTCAAACAGTTGTGGTTCACTACACTGGTACTTTAGAGAATGGTGAAAAGTTTGATAGTTCGCGCGATCGCGGTCAACCTTTCTCGTTCAAAGTAGGTAACGGACAGGTAATCAAAGGTTGGGATGAAGCACTCAGCACGATGAAAGTGGGCGAACGTCGTAAGTTAATTATCCCGCCTGAATTGGGCTATGGTGCGCGCGGTGCTGGTGGTGTAATTCCACCTAACGCCACGCTCATTTTTGACGTGGAATTGCTGAAAATTGTTTAGCAGTATTTAAACCTCAAAGTGACCCCTTGTTACCAGGCTCAGCCTGGTAACGAGATGCATACTTCGATCAATAGTTATTGGATTTGGCTAAATTAACAAACTTTGTCAAATTTGGATCGAATAATAACTTAACAGTTCCAGTTGGGCCATTACGATGTTTTGCTATTATGACTTCAGCGATATTTCTGTCTGGAGAATCAGGATTGTAGTAGCTATCTCTGTAAAGCATAATAACTATATCCGCATCTTGTTCAATGCTTCCACTTTCGCGTAGATCGGACATCATCGGGCGTTTATTAGTACGGGCTTCGACACCACGACTTAGCTGAGATAAAGCAATAATTGGTACATTTAATTCCCGCGCTAAACCTTTAAGACTTCGCGTAATTTTTGATATTTCTTGAACGCGATTATCGCCACTACCTTCCATTAGCTGCAAATAATCGATCAGAATCAAACCCATTTCTTTTTTCTGTTCCGCTTGGAGACGGCGCGCCTGACTACGCATTTCTGTGACTGTAATATTTGGCGTATCGTCAATAAAAATTGGCATTTCTGAAAGTTCGCCAATTGCACGCGATAGCGGTTCCCATTCATTCTGAGTAATCCTTCCCGTGCGCAGGCGCTGGCTTTCAATTTGCGCCTCGCTAGATAACAACCGCTGCACTAACTGTTCTTTTGACATTTCCAAACTGAAAATAGCAACTGGGAGTTGGTGCAATGCGGCGATGTTATGAGCAAGATTGAGCGCAAAGCTTGTCTTTCCCATTGCTGGGCGACCTGCGACGATAATTAGATCGGAACGCTGAAAACCACCTGTCATCGCATCCAAGTCATAAAAATTACAAGAAAGACCGGGGAGAGCAATACCTTGGTGATGACTTTCAATATCCTGGAAAGTATAAATGAGTGTTTCCGATAAGGAAACTAAACCCTGTTGCGGACGCTCTTGCGTAATGCCAAAAACTTTTTGTTCTGCTCCATCGAGGACAGTGGCTAAATCTTTTTCAGTTTGAAAACCCAGTTGAACTATTTCGTTACCTGCTTTGATTAACTGGAGGCGCAGATACTTATCCATTACCAACGCTGCTAAGGCATCAATATTAACCGCTGAAACAGTACGATCTACTAACTGTGCCAACTTACTTTTGCCCCCCACTTTCTCTAGTAGATTGTGGTCAGAAAGCCAAGCAACTACATTCAGCAAATCTGTAGGCTTACCTTGATTGTGGAGTTTCAGCGCTGCTTGATAAATATCTTTGTGAGCGCTAATGTAAAATGCATCTGACACGAGACGGTCAGAAACTCGGCTAATTGCTTCTGGATCTAGCAGAATACCGCCCAAAATTGCCTCTTCCGCCTCGATATTGTGGGGAGGGAGGCGATCGCTACCTAACGCTTGAAAACCGTTTTCGCTATACATAGATAAAAAATTAAGGCAAAAGATAAAGAGACTCCTCTCTTTACTTTTACCTATATTGCTCTATAGATAGTGCCGATCGCTTAACTATTCTGGCACTACGTTAATTTCTACAGTTGCTGTCACTTCTGGATGTAGCTTGACTTCAGCTTTGTAAGTACCAGTGCTGCCAATATCAGGCAAAGTAATTCCGCGGCGATCTACTTCTTGACCAATTGCTTGCTGAATCAAAGCCGCAACTTCCCTATCGGTGACAGTACCGAAAATTGAATCTTTTTCGCCTACTTGCTTGGCGATTGTCAAACTGTCGATTTTTTCCAAAGCAGCTTTGAGTTCTTGTGCCTGCTGCTTCAATTCTAATTGCCGCTGCCGCTCTTGTTCTCTTTTGCGTTCTACTTGCTTCAAAATGCCTGGAGTAGCAAAAACTGCTAATTTCTGGGGAAGCAGATAATTTCTTGCATAGCCTGGTGCGACTTCAACTAAATCGCCAGATCTTCCCAGCTTGATTACATCTTGATTTAAAACTAATTGCACTCGTTTAGCCATTGTCTTTCCTGTATTGTCTCAATTCTCTATGCTCTAAGAAGAAGGATATAATAACTTCTATATACCCATCCTTCTTGGGCTTCTTGGCGATCGCCACTTACTCAATATATCAGACATATAATCATAGCAAAACGCTGAGTGCGATCGCTATGGCTAATAAATGAAGCTGGTTTGACAATACAGGTTCGGGCGATCGCGTTCTACTTGCCTCACTGAAATTCCGCCGCCACCTAGAACTCGAATTAAACTTCACAAGCATAAAAATTGCAACTACGTCAATAGGCACAAGCTCAAGAATTTAAATAGAGTAACGCGCTTGATTGATTTTTAAAACATATTTAAAACGTATCTTTCATTCCGCGCAAACGGGCAAAAGTTTGCACTGGATCTTGACTTTTCACAGATGATTGTAATGTCGGCTGATTCCAGCGCAAAAATGGATTTGTCAGCTTTTCAACGCCCAACATTGAAGGTATAGTTGCTTCCGAACGACTACGAGCAGCTTTTACCTCAGCCAACCGAGATTGTAGTTCTTGGTTGCTGCGATCGACAGTGAGGGCAAATTGCAGATTTTTCAGAGTATATTCATGGGCGCACCAGACACGGGTATTGTCAGGTAAACTCCGTAGTTTACTCAACGAATCAACCATTTGGGCTGGTGTCCCTTCAAATAAGCGACCGCAACCGCCAGCAAATAGGGTATCCCCACAGAATAATTCTCCTGGCTCATCCGGTGTTTTGGGGGGGAAGTAGTAGGCAATATGAGCGCGGGTATGTCCTGGAACGAAGAAAACTTCAGCTTGACGATCGCCAAATGAAACGCGATCGCCTTCTTGCAAAAACACCTGAATACCGGGAATTCTCCCTCGATCTTCTGCTCCACCGTAAACTATAACTTTTGGATATTTTTGGATCAGCCGCTGATTACCACCGACATGATCGTGGTGATGGTGGGTGTTAAAAATTGCTACTAATTGCGCGCCTAGCTGTTGCAGTTGCTCTAACACTGGTTCAGCTTCTGCTGGATCGACAACTGCTGCAATATTTGACTGCGGGTGGTGCAGCAAAAATATATAATTATCAGAGAGCGCATTAAGTCGAATTATCTGCATAAATTGCCTCTCTTTTGTCATTTGTCATTTGACAAATAATAACTTTTTTACCAACTATCGATATTAAAAGCTTGATGTCCTTCTCGCTCTGCCAATGCCAGCATACTATTGAGTTGGAACCAAACTAGTAAACTAACCAATAAAGTTATTGGTACACCAACTGCATAAGCGAGGATATTTGTAAAGCCAAAAATTTCTAAACCAGAGCAAAGAAACATACAAACACCCGCAGAAATTCCCAGAAAAGGAAATATTAACTGTCTTGTTGGCAGTTTAGCTACTTGATTCACAGCCCTGGCATCTGACCATTTCCGCACAATTTGTTTTAGTGTTGCAGAAAAAGCCGCCCCAGAGGTTAACGCTATAAATAAGCCAGCAACTAGCAGGAAATATGGTGGATCTGCTGGAAAGTAATACATTTTGAATTATGAATTATGAATACTGAATCTTATCATATCTTATCATTCATAATTTTATTAATGCTTATTTTGCCAAGCAGTAAAAGAAAGAACTGCTGCGGGTCATATTGTAGCAGTTCCCTCTTTAGATAAATTTGCGAAGGCTTCAATCGCGGCATCAAACAGACGCGCTGGCTTTAATTCATCCTTGACTAAATTCCAGATTCTCTGCACTTCGGCGGTATGGAGGCGATCGTCTTCAGTCAGTGCCAAAACTAGTTGTTGCCTGAGAAACTTGCCTTCATTTGAAAGGAGATATTGTAAACCGAGTTGTGCTGTTGGTAGGAGATCGAAACTGTCATCAGCACGAGCGATCGCAATCAAATCTTCCAACCGCTGCCACTGGAATTTCCCATCCTTGAACAGCACGTTCAGTAATCGCCGCCGCAGGTGGGGAGTTTCTCCCGTGAGTAACCGCCGCGCCACATAAGGATAGGCAACTTCAACAATTTTGAAGTTAGGGTTGAGGCTGAGTGCTATACCTTCCTGCGTTACCAAAGAGCGAATAATCAAAGCAAACTTCGCCGGGACTCGGAATGGATATTCATACATCAGCTCTGAGAAAGAATCAGTAATGCTTTTGAAGTTGAAATCTCCCACATTTTTCCCAATTGCATCCCCCAGCACTGCTTCTAAAGCTGGCACAATCGGGCGAATATCTGTGTTTGGAGTCAAAAACCCCAGTTTCACAAAGTCCTCAGCTAAATCCAAGTAGTCTTTATTCACCAGATGCACAATTGCATCTACCAAAGTTTCTTTTGTAGTTTCTTCCAATTGATCCATCATGCCGAAGTCGATGTATGCCATGCGACCATCGGACATAGCAAATAAATTACCAGGATGGGGGTCAGCGTGGAAAAATCCGTGTTCCAATAGCTGTTGCAGTCCTGATGACACGCCAACGTCAATTAAAGTATCTGTGTCAAGTCCTGCTGCTTTAATTCGTTGCGTATCCGTCAGCTTAAAGCCATCAATCCACTCTAAGGTAAGTACGTGGCTGTTGGTGTAGCGCCAGTAAATTGCTGGAACTTTGACTTTGGGATCGTTGCGGAAGTTAGTTGCAAATTTTTCCGCATTCCGCCCTTCGTTAAGATAATCAATCTCTTCAAATAGCTTCGTGCCAAACTCGTCTACGATCAAAGTTAGGTCGTGACCGAGGTTGAGCGGCAGCCAAGGAGCTAGCCACCCAGCCGCCCACCGCATTAAATACAGATCTAGTGTCAGAGTTGGGCGCAAGTTTGGGCGTTGCACCTTGATCGCTATTTCTTCACCGCTGTAAAGCCTGCCTTTGTATACTTGACCCAAACTAGCAGCAGCTACAGGCTGGGGCGAGATTTCTTGATAAATTTCTTCTATTGAACGACCCAAATCTGTTTCAATGATTTGGTATGCAATCTTTTGCTCAAAGGCTGGCAACTGGTCTTGCAGCTTGATCAGTTCGTCTAAAAAATCTTTTCTGATCAGGTCTGGTCTAGTTGAGAGAGCTTGACCTACTTTGATAAAAGTGGGACCCAAGCGAGTGAGAATTTCCCTTAACTGAGCGGCTCGTTTTAACTTGTTTTGCTCAACAGAGTTCTGCCAGTCGTCCCACTTGAGCGCCAGAATGAACCCAGCAAAGAACCATAAAATTTTAAAAGCTCTCCAAAATGCTAGCCAGGGACGGTAGCGGTAGTATTGGGCGATCGCTTCTGGATTGTAGCGCTTTAGCTGAGCAAGCTGATACTGAGCCACGCTTTGATTTGCCTCTTAACAATCAAAAATTTACACTTGTTGACTCAGCGGAGCGAACCAAGAATTAAGAATATAGCTGTTTTCATTCCAGCCAAACACGCCCCGCTTGAGTAAATCTACTAGTTTGTCTATGAATTAGGGAGGCTGTTCTGTAGTAATCCTGCTGCCGGGATTGAAATATAACTAAAAGTTGCAGGTCTTTTGTTTCCAATATCAACTTTAGTATTTCCAGATTGCCACCTGGCAATATGCCAATTCATCGACTAAACTATTATTTTTTATCTTTTTCTTAATTATAGTATATAAAACTACAAAGAATTGATAAGAAAAGTTAAGCAGAGAGCGAAAGTAACAAGTCCTACAAGCTAGGAGCGAGAAAGAGCGCATTGTTTAGGGCGAGAAAATTCTGGTGTCCGCGATCGCATTTGGATTAGACGCAGAGTTTTTGCGCGGATGCTGCCCTTTGTACAAATCACTAATGACTATAAAGGCGTTGTTTCTTGTCGAGAAATTAAGTAAATACCCTAGTGTCCAACAATCCAGTGCCACATCAGCTAGGAGTAAAGAATTGTAAAGGTTTTATAGTGTCTATACCCTCGGTTAGATATCGCTATTCTCCTAGTTAACTTTCAAAGGTACGAAAATTCACTACACTCTACTGATGTTAAATATGCGTAGATACACGAAAATTTGTTACACGCAATCTACCTAAATAAGTAAGCGATCGCTAAATCTTCATACAAGTCTTTATCATCACTCCACCTCAATTTAAGCGCTTGGAGGGAGTATAAAGGGGATTGAATTCATTTGTTAGTTTTGTACTGAAATCGTTACGTTTTACCGCTGCCCTAACTATGATTAAAAACACTGCCGTTCTAAATAATCCTACAACTTATCCCAGCATTAGTATGCTGAGCATTGGTTTTGCTAATATTATGGCGGATGCGTCAGCTAAATTGAGCGTTATCGTGTAGAGCAACGATTCAGAAACCGTCTTATTTAAGAAGTTAGCAACACCTAACCTTTTCTTGACCAAGTAATGTCCTTATGCTGGTTGCAATTTTTCCCATTTTAAACTCGGCGCTGTTAGACTAATACATCTGATAAATATGAATATTTTTGACATACTTTGCTCAAATATTTGCCATAATTCTGTGAAATTTTAGGTGCTAAAATGACAAATTTTCAGCAAGCATCTATCTTAATTGTTGATGATATTGCTACAAACATCAAAGTTTTATTTAATATTTTAAAGGAGTCGGGTTTTCAAGTCTCTGTTGCCAAGAACGGCGAAAGCGCGCTCTTAAAGGTGCATGAGGCATTACCAGACTTAATTTTATTAGATATATTGTTGCCAGGAATAGATGGATTTGAAACTTGCCGCCGCCTCAAAGCCGATCCGAAAACTCAGGAGATTCCAGTAATTTTCCTCAGCGCCCTTGATGAAGCGATCGACAAAGTTAAAGCCTTCAAAGTAGGTGGAGTAGACTACATCACCAAACCCTTTCAGACCGAAGAGGTTTTAGCCCGCGTGCAGAATCAACTGACTCTTCAAGCAGCAAGAGCAGAAATTTGTCAGCTAAATGCAGAACTGGAACAACGAGTTCGACAACGAACTGCACAACTGTCAGCAGCAAATCAGGATTTGCAACGGGAAATTACCGAGCGCAAGAAAGTAGAGAAGGAGTTGGCTTCGGAAAAAGCCCATTTGATCGCAGCGCAACAAGTGGCTCACGTCGGTAGTGGCGAGTTGGATGTAGTTACCCTCGAAATGTCCTGGTCAGATGAGACATTCCGAATTTTCGGTGTGAAGCCAGGACAGTCGCCACCTAACTATTTAGAATTTTTACGAAAATATGTTTATGCTGACGATCGAGTAGTTTGGCAGGATAATGTCGAGCGGGCGATCGCACAAGGTAAGCCTTATGAATTTGAGTTTCGATTTGTGCGACCCGATGGAGAGATGCGGTGTGCTTTCGCCAAAGGAAGACCGATTTTTAACTCGGCAGGTCAAGTCACGCGACTATTTAGTACAGTACTAGACGTTACCGAGCAGAAGCAAGCAGGGGAGGCTTTGCTCAAAAGCGAAGAGCAATTTCGACTAACTTTTGAACTGGCTCCGATTGGGATGGCGATTGAAGCCCTTGATGGCAAATTTGTGCGTGTCAATCAAGCTTTGTGTGAAACTCTAGGTTATACAAGCCAAGAAATGCTGCATCAAACTTGGGCAGATTCGATCCATCCCCAAGATATAACAGCTTTTCTTGCCCTAAAACAAGATTTGTGTCAAGGAAAAATTCCTGATTTTCAGATCGAGAATCGTTACTTGGCAAAAAATGGCAATATAGTTTATGGCATTTTACAAGTCTCCCTAGTGCGCGATTCGGTTGGTAAACCGCTGCATCTGATCAGTCAACTGATGGACATAACTGAACGCAAGCAAGTGGAGGAGCAGTTACTTTATAGTGCATTACACGATCCTTTAACCAATCTTTCCAATCGCACCTTGTTGATGGAACGCCTGGAACTAGCTTTGAAAAGGGCAAAACGGCATCCAGATTATTTATTTGCTTTGCTTTTCATTGACTTAGATCGTTTCAAGGTGGTGAATGATAGTCTTGGGCATCAGGTAGGCGATCGCCTGCTCGTGGCGATCGCGCGTAAGCTAGAACAGATTGTGCGTAGTACAGATACAGTTGCGCGTCTGGGGGGAGATGAGTTTATTATCCTGCTGGACGGCATCGGCAACATTCACGATGCTATCCGAATTGCTGAACGGATTTCTGAAGAACTAAAATTACCATTGCAGCTCTTGGAGCGCGAAGTCTTCACGAACGCTAGCATTGGCATTGCTCTGAGTTCAACTGACTATAATCGAGGAACAGATCTGCTGCGTGATGCTGATATAGCCATGTATCGCGCCAAGGAAAAGGGTAAGGCGCGTTACGAAGTTTTCAATCGGGAGATGTACGCCCAAGCCTTGAAGCAGCTCCAAATTGAGAACGATTTACGCCAAGCACTGGAACGGCAAGAGTTTAAAGTTTATTACCAGCCGATTGTCTGCTTGAGTACGGGAAGATTGACTGGTTTCGAGGCTTTAATTCGTTGGCATCATCCGATTAAGGGTTTAGTCTCCCCGGCTGATTTTATCCCTATTGCCGAGGAAACCGGGTTAATTGTACCTATTGGTGAGTGGGTATTACGCGAGGCTTGTCAGCAAATGAGCGTCTGGCAAACTCTTTTCGCGTTTGCTAAATCATTAAAAATTAGCGTCAATCTCTCGATCAAACAGATTGAAGAAGCAGATTTCATTCAGAAGATTGACGAAATTCTGGCTCAAACAAATCTAGAGGGTGAGAGTTTGAAGCTAGAACTAACCGAAAGTATACTCATGAAGAATGGTGAAGAGTTCATCTACCTTTTGTCGTTGCTCAAAGCAAGAGGAATTCAGATGAGCATTGATGATTTTGGCACTGGCTATTCTTCCTTAAGTTATTTGCATAGGTTTCCAGTACATAATTTAAAAGTCGATCGCTCTTTTGTCAGCCGCATCCCAGAGCAGGGTAATAATAAACAAATTATTGAAACTATTGTCACTTTAGCTCACCAATTAGGAATGAAGGCGATCGCTGAGGGAGTCGAAACCCCAGAGCAGCTAAATCAGCTCGTAGCTCTAAAATGTGATGAAGCTCAGGGTTACTTGTTCTCTAAACCCTTGGAACGAGAAGCAGCAGAAGCTTTCATGGTAGCAATCGAACACTCGAAATCGACGTTTTTATCCCAAGTCTCTTGTGCTGGAAAAACTGGCTGAAACACAGTTAATCCGCATCTAAATTAGATATTTTTCGTGGTTTGTCATTTGTTATTTGTCATTTGTCTATAACTCTTTAACATTGACAAATCGCAGTTTTGATGCACTCTGCAAATGCAACCGTTATTTGAGAATTATTTACATTAAACTTATACTTTTCAAACTCTATTAGGGCACTATAGCTTCAGGCAAACTATTGAAATCTGCGATCGCTGAGCTAAGAAAAACTGATGTTATTGCCATCTGTAGCCAATCGGAACTCTCAGCCTGCAAGAAAGTTACCTCTACGCTTTGTCTTGGTAGTACCCTTTGTAGTGCAAATTTTCGCTGCTGTGGGGCTGACAGGGTACCTCTCCTTACGTAATGGACAAAAGGCGATCAATGACTTGGCAACACAGTTGCAAACTGAAGTCAGTTCGCGTATCGATCAGCACCTGGATACTTACCTGGCAACTCCTCATGCGATTAATCAAATCAATGCTGATGCTGTCAAACTAGGCTTACTTAACCCACGAGATTTTAAAGGTGCAGGGCATTACTTCTGGAAACAAATACAAGTATTTAATGTTGGTTATATCGCCAGTACGCTCCCCACAGGCGAATATGCAGCTGCTGGGTATGACAACACAGATCCTAATAATGCTGTTATTGATGAAATTTCGCCAAATACTCAAGGCAAAAATTACACCTACGCGACGGATAGCCAGGGAAATCGCACCAGGCGGGTAGCGGTTCTTGATGACTACCAGCCTCAGAAAGAAGATTGGTATAGCCGTTCGATTCAGGCAGGCAAGGCAGTTTGGAGTAAAGTTTATTCCTGGGATGAATTTCCAGATATATTAGCAATTTCTGCTGGTTATCCCCTCTACGACAATAGCAATAAGCTGATAGGCGTTCTAAATGTGGATCTTCGCCTGGCGCAAATTAGTAATTTCCTGCGCCAACTAAAAATTAGTCCTTCAGGCAAAACCTTTATCATTGAGCGCAATGGGCTTATACTAGCCAGTTCCTCTAGCAAGAAGCCTTTCACAATGGTTAATGGAAAGGCACAACGACTCAAAGCAGCAGATAGCACAGATCCTTTGATTCGAGCCACAGCACGGCAGTTAAGCGAACACTTTAGCAACCTCAATCAAATTCAAGCTAGCCTTCATCTAAACTTTATCCTTAAAGGTCAGCTTCAATTTGCTCAAGTAACTCCTTGGCAAGACAAATATGGTTTGGATTGGCTGATTGTGGTGGCTATGCCAGAATCCGACTTTATCGGGCAAATTAATGCCAACACTCGCTCTACCATTTTACTATGCTTGCTAGCTCTAGCATTAGCTACGGCGTTGGGAATTTATACCTCGCGTTGGATTTCTCAACCGATTCTCCGCTTAAGTCAAGCAAGTAAAGCGTTAGCGCAGCGAGCCGCCTTAGCTGATTTCGCTTCTGGCAATTTAGAGCAAATCGAAATTAAAGGAGTCAAAGAAATAGACACTTTAGCAGAAAGCTTTAATCAAATGGCAGGGCAACTGCACAAGTCTTTCACCGCCCTAGAAAAAACGAATGAAGAGTTAGAACAACGGGTTGAAGCACGCACGGCTGAGCTTAAGTCAGCCAAAGAAGAAGCTGAAGCCGCAAAAGTTGCTGCTGATAATGCTAACCAAGCAAAAAGCGAATTTTTAGCAAACATGAGCCATGAACTTCGTACTCCCCTCAATGGCGTTCTCGGCTACGCTCAAATTCTCCAAAGGGATCAAACTGCTAGTAGCAAACAAAAGGATGGGCTGAACATCATTTACCAGTGTGGCTCTCACCTACTGACGCTGATTAATGACGTGCTAGATATCTCAAAAATTGAGGCACAAAAGCTGGAACTTTACCCCACAGATTTTTGTTTAGATAACTTCTTACGGGGAGTGCAGGAAATTTGCTTTAATTCGGCAGAACAAAAAGAAATTGACTTCAGCTATCAAGCACTCAATCAACTTCCAACCACAATTCGTGCTGATGAAAAACGTCTGCGACAAGTTTTACTTAATCTGCTGGGAAATGCAATCAAATTTACCAATAAAGGTGGCGTAACTTTTAAAGTTAATGTAGTGAGCAAATTAATTGATAAAGTAAAATCAGAATCGCAGATAAAGGATGTCACAGAAGCAGAAGAACCACTGATTCATAAAATTCGCTTCCATGTTGAAGATACTGGCATTGGAATAACTCCCGCACAAATGGAGAAAATATTTCTGCCATTTGAACAGGTAGGAGAACACGCTCATAAGGCAGAAGGTACGGGCTTGGGGCTAGCGATTAGCCGTAAAATTGTGGAAATGATGGGCGGTGAAATTCATGTTGAGAGTACCTATGGAGAAGGGAGCAAGTTTTGGTTTGAACTCGAATTACCTCAAGTAGTTGGCGCGATTGAATTAGAACAGTCCAAATCGAAACATAATGTGATCGGCTATCAAGGCGATCGCCGAACAATTCTAATTGTTGACGATCGCTGGGAAAACCGCTCTGTGATTATAAATTTGCTTGAGCCGATTGGCTTCACTTTAATTGAGGCAAGTAATGGCTATGAGGGTTTAGAAAAAGCCAGCAAATTTAAACCGGATTTAATTATCACTGATTTGGCAATGCCAGTGATGAACGGCTTTGAGATGACGCAACGGTTGCGGGAGTCGGAAGAATTGAAAGACTCAGTAATTATTGCCTTCTCTGCTAGCGTGTTTAGCTTCGATCGCCAAAAAAGTCGAGAAGCAGGGTGTAATGATTTTCTCTCTAAACCCGTGCAAGCTTCAGAGTTACTGGAGAAATTACAGTATTATTTGCAACTGAGATGGATTTATGAAACTAGGGAGGAATTATTTCCTAATAATCCGGAGTTTTCTCCTGAAATTGGGGAAATGACTATTCCGCCACGAGAGTTACTTACAGCCCTGTATCAAGCAGCTAAAAGAGGTTATATTTCGGGAATTGAAGAGTCAGCAAACAAACTCAAACAGCTAGATCCTAAATATACAGCTTTTGCTAATAAGGTATTAGAATTAGCTGAAGAATTTGAAGATGAAGCGATCGTTGAGTTAGTTAAGCCCTATTTGGAATTGAAAGGTTAGGAGTAGGGGAGCTGGGAAAAAATTATGAATTATGAATGATGAATTATGAATTTAAAGATTTCAGCATTCAGCATTCAGCATTTATAATTACCCCTTACCCCTTCAAGTTTTTACTTGCTGTTTGACTTAGCCTCTAAACTTTCCAGGCGGCTTTTGAGTTCCTGGTTTTGTTTTTTGAGTTGATCTAATTCTTCCCGTAGTTGCTTGAGTGCTTGATCTGAACCAGAATTTTTCTGCACCCTTTGCACCGCCTCTTCTGCCATCCGCCGCACTCGCCCATCTGGTGTTTGGTCGGCTAAAGCTTGTAGAATACCGATCGCTTTGGGAGTTTCCATTTGCCCCAGTGCTGCAACCACCGATACTTGCGTTAGGAAGAAACTTTCCCCAGCAAGTTCTGCTAATCGCTCCAAAATTCGTTCTAAATTGATAGAAGTTTGACCAGTAGAAATTGCTCCCAGCGCTCGAATTGCTGCCAAACGCAGTGCTTGAGGTAGACCTAATCTGGTATGATCTAAAATTATATCGAGTGCGGCTTGGGAGGTTTTGATCTGACTTAAGCCAGCGATCGCACCCGAACGCACCACTTCATTCCAGCCAGCCCTTTTCTCCAGCACAGATTTCAGTAGCTTCAGCACCTTTTCTTCCTTGGTGGCTTTCTCGTCCAGGTTGACTGCTGCAATTCCCCCAATTGCCCTAACAGCTGATGCCTCAACTTGATAGCTAGCATCGCCATTTTCTACAATTGGTTTGAGAGCTTTATAGCTATTTTGGGTTTTGATACTGGCAAGACTATCTACGACAGCGCGACGCACTAAGGCATTTTTGTCTTGCAACCCCACAACTAAGGCATCAAACGCTTGATCGAGCTTGATTTGTGCCAGTTGTTTCGCCACTTCTACCCGAATACCCCAAAAGCGATCGCTTTGTAATGCCACAGAAAGAGCTTTCACCGCCTCCAAACCACCTTTTTTCGCTAAAGCTTCAGCTGCATAGATGCGAGAAATTGGATCGGGATCGAATTGCAATTGCGCTTTCAGTTCTGGTAGTGGATATTCTAGAGAGACTGTTTTCAAGCAGTTGTTTGCAGCATCAAAGCTGATAAATTGAGGTTTTTCTTCTAGGGGGAAATAGAAAGTCTGTTCCCGTTCGTTGATGCGGACTGTGAAGGTTTTGGATTTTAGATTTTGGATTTGGGATTCTAGAGACGCGAAATTTCGCGTCTCTACATCTTTTGATTCCTGGGTGTAGCCAAACGCGATGGGGATTTTCAGGTCAAACAATTCGCTACTACTGCCGTTTGTGCCTTCTTGAGCTTGGGTTTGAGTAACTGTGACTTTAGCTAGCTTGCTATCGCCATCCCAGGAATAAGCAACTTTGAAATCTGGGTGTCCGCCACGATAAACGTATTGGTCAAATAAGAATAGCAGATTGCGCCCAGTCGTTTTTTCAATTGCTCTAAGTAAGTCAATGGTTTCTACAGTTTTGTGAGCATTATCTTGCACGAATGTGTGGATTGCTTGCCAGAATAACTCTTCTCCCAACTCTGCGCGGATCATGTGGTAGACACAAGAACCTTTTTCATACAGGTGGCGATCGTATAATTCGATCGCTTCTCGATATACGTGAGTAACAATCGGGCGACGATAACGGCTGCTATCTTCAGCTAGATAGTTTCTAGCTTCTTGTAAACGGTAATAAGCAGCATCTTCTGCACCGTATTCAGATTCTGTCCACATAACTTCGGAGTAAGAAGCCATACCTTCTTTAATCCAAGCATGAGACCAATGCTTAATTACTAGTAAATCCCCAAACCATTGATGGGCGAGTTCGTGTGCAACTAAACTTTCAGTACTGCGGTTATCTAGGGCGGCGCGTTCGTCGAGTAAACACCGATCTGTTAGTAGGGTGGTAGAGGTATTTTCCATCCCGCCGAAGATGAAGTCATCTACGCAGACTTGGGCATATTTAGGAAAAGCATAGGGATAACCATACTTTTGGCTGAAAAATTCTACCATCTGGGGAGTTTTGCCCATGCTACGACGCGCATCTTCTTCCCTGCCTTTTTCGACGTAGTATGTAATTGGTTTACCGTTCCATTCATCTTGGATTTCGGCAAAGTCTCCTACCGCTAGTGTCATCAAATAAGAGGGATGGACTTGCTCTTGTGACCAGTGGAAAATTTTATCGTCGCCGTCTTCTTCGGTGTGAATTAGTCGTCCGTTGGAGATGGCGATGAAGGGTTTGGGAACTCGGACGCGAATTTCAGATGTGGCTAGTTGTCCAGGGTAGTCGAAGCAAGGAAACCAGAAGCGGGAGTCTTCATCTTCTCCTTGAGTCCAAACTTGGGTTGGTTTGTTGGGGTAGTGTTTGTCGGGGGAGATAAAGTAGATACCGCGTTGGGGTTTTTCTACCGAGTAGGCGATCGCAATCTCGATTGATTTGCCAGCTTGTGTGGGTGAAGACAGTTGAACGTGCAGTTGGGAACCATCATAATCGAAGGTTTGGGGCGTGTTTGCTACCTGCACCGATTGAATATTTAGGTTAACTGCATCCAATGTCAAGCGATCGATGTTGTTGCAGATCGGTTTGAGTCGGATGGTGCAAGTGCCGTTGTAACTTGAGTTTGGGATATCTAGGTTTAGATCTAGGAATATGTGTTCGACTTGTCCGGGGCGATCTGGGTTGTAGTGGGGTTTTGCGCCTGGTAACTCGAAGGATCTGTGGCGTTTCTCGGTATCAAAATAAGTGTGCAACATGGTAGGGGGAGATTTTAATATTTTGTCGTGTGTTTTCCAGGTTAACGTTTTAACGTAGACCCGGAGCGGCTTGCCGCAGGCTACCGCCGGAGCCGTATCCCATAGGGAATGCCGAAGGCGCTTGCGAAGCGTAGCCTTAGACGCGAAGAGCGCGAAGAGAAGAATGAAAGGAGGTATTGTTTGTTTAGCTATAAGTTCATAAATCAGATAGAATTGCTATATTTCGGTGTTTTGCTGTATAAGTTTTGTTCAAGTTAATAATAATTGCAATTTTTGGATTCTTTGCCGATCGCTTTGAAGTATTGCTGTGAGTAGCAACGAATGGTGAATACGAAATTTCACTAATGACGTTTGTAAATTTATTAACAACAATTTTAATAGGGCGATCGCAAGGAAAATTAAAATGTCTGTAAAAAAATCTCTAATTCCTGCTGTCCGTGTTTGTGGCTTTGGGTGGTTCGATAGCTGATGCGATCGCCACCAAGCCTAACTCTTCTCTCAACAATAGCGACGCTTTTAAAGCTGTGACTGGTTCTTTACAGCAACTAAATGCAGGCAACTTCTATTTAGATATTGATCGAACCATGTCCTTTGTCAATCGTTTTGCTACACAAACTCATGCAATTACACCCGAAGCTAGTGCTATTTTAAATTCAGTTCGCGGTATTGGTATGACTGCTAATAGTCCCGACAAATCTATCAGTCAAATGGAATTATTATTAGCACTCAAACCGAGAAAAAGTTAATTTATCAAGTATAGGGTTGCCCTACTTATGACAGGTAATCGTATCATTAATACTCCTCCTTTAGAAAGTGGCGATCGCTTGACTCGTCAAGAATTCGAGCATCGTTATTACTTAATCCCAGAGAATCTTAAAGCTGAATTAATCGAAGGAGTAGTATACGTGGCTTCACCAGTACGTGCAAATAGTCACGGTAGACCCCATGCTCAAATCGTCGGTTGGTTATTAGTTTATAGCGCGGCGACACCTGGAGTTGACGTACAGGACAATTCAACAGTGCGCTTAGATATCGATAACGAGCCTCAACCCGATGCTTTATTAAGAATAGAGCCGGAGGTAGGTGGAAATTCTCGCATTGGTGAAGACGATTATATCGAAGGCGCACCAGAGTTAATCGCAGAAATTGCTGCTAGCAGTGCTTCCTATGACATGAATGCCAAACTCAATGCTTATCGTCGTAATGGAGTGCAAGAATATATTGTCTGGCAAATTTACGAGAATCGCTTAGATTGGTTTCGCCTTCACGAAGGTCGATATGTCTCGCTTGAACCAGATGCAGAAGGTGTAATCCGCAGTCAAATTTTCCCAGGATTATGGCTATCAGTTAATGCCTTACGAGAGGGAAACTTAGCAGAAGTTTTAGCGGTTCTACAGCAGGGTTTACAAACAGCAGAGCATCAAGCTTTTGTGGAACGTCTCCAGTAGCCCGGCATTGCCCACCTATCAACAGGAGTCTCTGACTCCTGCACCTCGTTACTAGCCTGGAGCCTAGTAACTAAAATATGTGGGCTGCCGCCTCAAGTCAGTATTCGCACAAGATAATAAATTTGTGGTAAATGCATAAAATTGCTGTAAATAATACAGAGTAAAACAGCGCTCGTTTAAATTTTTTCAGAAGTTATTAAGTGATATTACTGATGACCTAAGTTAGTACGACTAAGCTAACTTGGTACAAACAAATTCAACTTTTACAGTTGAAATGAATGCAATAAGTACTGATTAGGTACAGATTAAATATTCAGTAATACACTTATATCTAAACTGTCTTTTCTGTGGCACTTTTAACAGTTACTTCAGGACAAATACTGAGTTCTCAACAAAAAATAGGTTTAGAACTCATTACTCGTTTGCATGGTGGGCGTGATGTTGTACTAGCAATTGACTTAACAGAGAGCGTAGGAATTAATAATGAAGGACGTATCCGTTTACGCCAAATTGTAGAAGATAGCCTCAAGCCTGGGGATTCAGTTTATGTAGTTCCATTTGCTTCGGATGTATCTTCATTACAAGGTGCATCAAATATATATCCTCTAGGTACTCCAATTCAATTTAGCAGTAAAAGTAAAGAAAATATTGACAAAGTATTACAAAAAATTCCCCTTGCTGCTAACTTAAAGTTACAAAACACAGATATTCAACGAGCAGAGTTAACTGTTTATCAAGGACTTGCTCAACTCAATCAAAATCGCCTCCAGCAGAATCAACCAATTAAGCCACAATCTGTAGTTTGGATTACGGATGCTCCGCTTTTAACTCATTCAGGAAACGATTGGATTGAAACGCCTGCAAATAGTCCGTTTCGGGTAAAAAATTCTTCAGAAAGTCAAGAGCGTCAGGCGTGGCTTAAAGCATTGCCAACGCATAAAAAAGAGCTATCGATTCAAAATGCTCAATCTAAAGATTACAAACTTGCTGTTGTTGATATAGACCCAACCGTTCAAGAATTTTGCACTATAGCGCCCGGTAACAAGGAGATATGTAAAGTCAATTCTTATTTATTTGGGCAGTTATGGTTGCCTGCTTCCATCTTTTCTATATTATTAGCTTTCGTTCCATTCTTTCTATGGCATTTTGTTAAGCTCCGCCAAAAATGGCGCGTTACTGTCATCTCAGATTTAAACGAAGACGAAAAAGAATGTCGCCCTTTATTGCCAGGAAAAAGTTTTGCTATTGGTGAATCAGATTCTAAATGTATCGATGAAATTGATTGTCCTGGTTCAGAAGTCAGAGCTTATTTAGAACGTCGGGGCAATCAACTTTATTTAGTACCAACTAAATTAGCTCCAGTTGAATGGAATGGCAAGGAAGTTAATAAACCAACTTGCTTAACTGGTCATTCAATTAAGCTGAATTGTCCTGACGAAAGAAGTGGTGATTTTTACATCAGAATCAAAATCAAGAAATAAAGGTAAGTTATGTACAGCCAATCTTCAACTAGCGAACGTCAATATCAAGGAATTAATCGGACTATTTGTATCGGTTTAGGTGGAACAGGTAAAGACGTATTAATGCGAGTTCGTCGTTTAATTGTAGACCGTTATAAGGATTTGAGCAACTTACCAGTTGTTAGCTTTGTTCATATTGATACTGATAAAGAAGCAACCCAAGCTGTTAGTTTGCGTACAGGTAATATTTATCGAGGTGTCGATTTAGGGTTTCAAGATTCAGAAAAAGTCAACGCTACGATGACAGCTACACAAGTTACTGAATTAGTTCAGGGAATAGAGCAATGTCATTCTAGTCGTCATCAACCTAGTCCTTACGAGCATATTGCTCAATGGTTTCCGCCCGAACTTTTACGAAACATTAAGGCAATCGATCAAGGGGCAAAAGGCATTAGGCCTATAGGAAGATTAGCCTTTTTTCACAACTATTTAAAAATAAAGAATGCGATTGAAGTTGCCGAACAGCGTACAAGAGGACACGAACAAGAGTTACTACGAAATTTAGGTTTAATTGTCGATCCTGGGTTAAATATTGTTGTTGTTGGTTCTCTTTGTGGTGGTACGGGTAGCGGTACATTTATAGATGTGGCTTATAGTCTTAGATACGCCTACCCCGATGTCAAGCAACTAATCGGTTATTTGGTTATTAGCCCCGAACTGTATGGCAACACTCCTAATATGTGTGCCAATACTTATGCGGCTTTGATGGAGCTTGACTATTACTCTAGCCCAAATACACAATTTAAGGCTTGTTATAATCAGCAGTATTTCACCTATGTAGAGGAGAAGCGTTCTCCGTTTGACTATGCTTATTTAGTATCTAAATCTACCGAGCAAGGCAATTACACAATTGATAAACAGCGCAAGATCTGTAATGTTATAGCTAATAAGATGGCGCTAGATTTTTCGAGCGAATTGGCTCCCATCGTCAAGGGAATGAGAGACAATTTTGCTCAACATTTGATTCAGGAAGACGATCATCCTCGTCTTAATTGCCAAGGATATTTAACATTTGGATTGGCTGCACTTTATTTTCCACGCGATCGCATCTCTCAAATTACGCGATCGCGGATTAATTCAAAACTCGTTAGCTTCTGGTTACAAGGCGAAGGACAAAGCCCCGATCCGCTAAAATTGCTAGAGCAATTTTTGATCGAGTCTCAGTGGCACAATGGAACAGAGCGAAAAAATGGTTTTATCAAGCGCTTAGAAGCAACACCTTTAGAAGGTGACAAGAATTTTACCAGCTTGATGAACACTTGGAGAACTAAACAAGAAAATAGTATTTCTGAATGCAAAACTAAAGACGATCGCTCTAGCTTGATGCGACAACTGCAAAGAGAATTTAAAGAGCAATTTCATCATGTCAAGTTTGGAGAAACAGAAAGCACTAGAGGAATTTGGCTGACTAAACTACTCAAGGTTCGCACCAGTTTGACTTCACAGTTACAGCAAGACGTTGATAATTACTTGTCTGTTTTACCTGGCTGCCTGACACATCTTTATAAATCCCAGATATGTCAAACATGGCAAGTTAAGGAACGGATGCGAGAGAACCAAATTTGGTCATAGAAATCTCGCTCAGCCTGTTTAGAAGCAAAACAAGGTTGTGGGTCTTTGGGTAGAAGTGGAATGGGAGACAACAATTGTCGTCCTTTATGGAGAACACCGTTGAGCCAACGCAAGCCGATCTTAAGATAGCTAATTCCTCGCCGCCAATGCGGGTCTACCTGTTGACGCAAGCCCGCAATTTGCACAGCCATGCCCTGAGTTGTAGCATATAGAATGGCAATTGCTGCGACTAGATATAACCGTTCGAGGGCTGCAACTGATCGCAGCCGGGAGTCTTCTAACTCAAAGGCACCTGACTTGCTGTCTAAAAATAATTCCTCCACTCGAAACCTCAAAGCATATTGCCAAAGTGTCTGCAAAGACGGAGGTTCGTCTGTTATGACTGCCCAAGATTCCTTTGCCCCTGCAACAGTGGCGAGTACTAAGTTACAGCGGTGCATTCCATCGAGCCATAAACCAACATAACGATACAGTCGTGCCTGCCCCAAAGGAGGGTAGAGTGAACCAACCATCGTCGGATACCGTCTGGGACCATGCAATAAGACATCACAGGGCAATCGCAAACAGTAGTGCCAATGACTTGTTTGCAACCACCGCATCAACTCGTGATTAGCAAAGCCCCGGTCGGCTAACAACATCACATCTCCATGGTCGCGCAATAACCACCGCGCTTTTCGCAGCACTCCTTGGTACTCACTAAATGCCACTGTTGCGCTGCGATGCTCTAACACCCGCCATAATAGCGGTACAGCTCGTCCACAGCAGACAATTGACAAGTGAATCATGCAATAACGATCCCACAGCACGGTCGTATCCAAAGCCAAATACAGCCGATGCGGTTTCCAACCACTCAACGCCACAAGCACCAGGGGCACATAGAGCGCACTCACTCGAATCCGAGTGTTGACTAAAAATCGCTGCCATCGTCGTTCTACACTCTGAGCTTTAGTCGCTCGACTCGGTACAAATGGCTCCCAGGCAGGCAGGCTTAATTGTCCACTACAAACCAGGGCACTCACCATCCATGCCAATGCTTTGAGATGGCGCAAATCACGGGCACGGCTGTATTGACGCAGGAAGCCGAATAATTGACCATACAGGTAGGTAGAGTTTGACATGCTCATCGGGCTATTTGTGTGGTAACTTTAGCCTCTCATGTCTCTCTACCTTTTTCTCCTTATGTCCTGCTACTATTGCCTTTCACCTACTTCTGTCAGGCAGTCAGCTGTTTTACTGGTTCCTAGCAATCAATATTTTGCGATCGCTAATGCCCGTAACTGGATAGATGCTCTCATTTCCGAGTTTAATACTTATCAATATGACTTGGAAGAAAAAGTTAAAGAGGCGAGTGGTGCTAGAAATATAGAGGAACTGGAGAAGAAATGGACGCAAATCAACCGTACTATTCAAGACATTGAAGAAGAATTTAAGTTACCAGTCTTCAGTAATAAGAATAGTCGCGTACAAGATGAAGCTAGAAAAGCAGCCAAAGATACTGAATCTGCGATTAAACACAACTTCAATCTAGCTTTAGCACAAGCAGCACTAGAAATAGTTAAGGCTCTACAACAACACATTCAAACACGGGCAAGTCAGTTAACTAACTTGTATCGCTTGGTAGATGAATTAAAGAACAAGTACGAAAAAATTCAAGCTACGCTCAAACAATCTGATTCTGATGAAATGAGCGGCGAGGAAATCTTTTCTGATGAAGATATTGAGATTTGCGCTAATGCTCTATTGCCACAAAACGAATATCGCGCTCAGATTGTACAAACTACTCAGAAAATTTTAGAAGTAACCAGTTCAGGGCAATCTTTAGCAGTTCTCCTCAATCAACATTACACGAATCCAGACGATCTCAGACAAGAAATTGATGCAGCAGTAGATCGCTTATTTGGTTCTCGTAGCGCCGATATCGTCCAATCTGTGATTAAGCGCTTCAATCAAAAATATCCGCCTTCAGAACGTGCAGTTCGGTTAGGGCAAATTTTGCGCGAAGCTCAACCATTACTACCGCTTAACTTAACTGCTCCCTACTTCCACAATAGCTCAGCTAAAAAGAGCCAGTTGATCGGTTTTAAAGATACTGATGAGCCTGAAGTTAGACAATTCCATACAGCACTAACAGAAAAATTGGCAGTTCCAGATAATGTTCTCAAGCCGACTCAAGCTGAGGATAAAGTCTTAATTGTGACTGAGTATGCTGCTTTTCCTCTCAGATTAATTGAAGGCTTGCAGCAGTTGAGAGATCATTATTATCTCCAAAGAAAGCATCCGGGTAACGCCCCGTTGCACAATGATCGCCGCGTCATCTTTACAGACATTACTCCACCTCCTGTAGAAGTCATGCAGAATTTACAGGATGTTTTCTACCCTTGTCTGGCTTTTGATTTAATTCAACATAACCAGACAACCGAGCAACTAGAGTTTCAATATTTTGATGACTTGCGGGGTGTTTATCTTCCAGCCTCTTTACATCCAGCTTGGAAACAAGCACTTCAGGAACTGGTGAATAATCCTAACATGGCGGCTGCTTTACGAGAATTACTAGATGGAGCGATCGCAGACATAGAAAGCCAACATACAAAATGGCAAGGATATTACCTGCCTAAGCTACGGCAATTTGTTGCCCAGGTAGATAGTTTACCAGACGATCACGTTAATTATCCCTACCGCTTAAGGGTGGTTGGTTCGCGTGGAACTAATACTAATTCTGCTAAAGAGGGAGTAATCAATCGTTTTCTTGCAGAGATGGAAAAGCGAGTTAGAGCTTTACCAGGGCAAAATACTGTCACCTCAAATACTGCTTTACCAGAGGGTAGAAAACCTCAACCCGTAATAGCTGGTGAGTTAGTTGAATCTGAATTAGTAAGTTCTCTAGTCAAACCTACCACTAATAATGACAGCAGTGAACAAAACTCAGAAGATGTAGTTACACGACTTGAGAGGTTAGCAAAACTGAGAGAACAAGGAATTCTCTCAGAAGCAGAATTTCAAAACGCCAAAAAGAAAATTTTTGGTTTCTAAGTCCTAATTTTTTGAACTATGGGGTAGGCATGGTCTACCCTATTACTATTTATTTTTTTGTAAAATTTAGTGGAGAATTTATGACTAATTTTATCCAACAATTATACTTTTTTGTCCAGCAATTACCTGTTTATTTAATTGTTATCACTATTGTATTTGTATTTTTTCCATCTATAGTTACTATTTATTTACGCTGGGCTTTGCATAAAAATCTTGTATTTCTAGAAGGGCGTGTAAGGAGGCTAATTAATCGAGGGGAGCGAGGAAACCAGCCTGAAATTCTCAATGAGTTAGAAAAAAGATTTAGGGAAGCTAGTAGTAACTTAGACCAAGTAAATACAGCAGCATTAATAGATCAAGTTTATAGTCAGCAGAAGATAGGGTTGTTCTCCTACGAACAAATTGATTATTTCTGTCGCACTTTACCCAACTTGCTATTAGCATTTGGTTTATTAGGGACTTTTTTAGGTATCACAATAAATTTATCCTCATTGAGTCAAACAATCAGCCAAACTGATATTAATGAGGTTAGCAGTTTAGTTCAAGAAATTCAGCAGCCGTTAAAAGGTATGGGAATTGCCTTCACTACTAGCTTAATAGGAATACTTTTTAGTGCTGTATTGACAGGATTTAACTTATTTAATAATACTACTGTAGCGAAATATAAGCTAATTAGTGCGATTGAAGATTATCTTGATAATATCTATTTACCGAACGTACAAGGAAAGAGTCGTTTAGACAAAGCTGTCAATCGATTAGTAGATGAATTCAAAGATTTTTTAGGTAGATTTGGTACTACTGTACGCGATGCTGTAGAGTCATCACTAGGGGAAAAAATTCAAGAAATCGTTGATGTTAATAAACAAGCTAATGACCTCGCCCGTCGGGTTTATAATGGATTTCAGGAATCTGCTGGTACAATAGCCAGTTCTGCTACTGAGTTGAAATATGCCGTTTCTACTTTTGAAACTGCTGTAGCAGCCATGATTGCAAATGCTGAAAAATATCAACAGGTAGCTCAATTATTTGAAAAGAGTCAGTTTCCAGAAAAATTATCACAGGCTACTGGAAAATTAGCTGATATACAAAATAAATTCTCGCAATCTGCTTTTAGTTTAGCTAATACGGCTGAGTCTATTGAAATGGCAGTCATTGAAGTTAGAAGTTCTAGTCACAATATTGTAAGTTTAACCGAAGAAATTAGTCAGATTAATCAAACCTCAGTCCAAGTATTAAAGTTGCATGAAAGTAGTCAGGAATCTCTTGGCAAGATTATTCCACAACTTCAAGAAGGAGCGCAGAGTTTCCACGTGGCTGTTAAACAACTTGATAAGTTAAAAAAACGAATTGCAGATAAACCTGATGGATGGAGCGATGTACAAGTTGAATTATCACAGTTGGTAGAAACTTTGAAAAACTATACACAGCAAGTAAATTTGGGTATTGAGAGTTTAGGCGATCGCTTTGCCGATAGTATTGGCGAACAGACAGAAAACAATAATTTTCACTTGCTAGCTATAGAAGAAAATCTTCAGCAATGTATCAATTCTTTAGTTAATACCAACTCTGAAAATCGCAGGCTGACACAATTAAACGAAAAACAGGAAGATACAAATAAGTCTAGTAACTCAGAGTTAAAACTGGCGAATCAGGGAAATCAAGATGATTGGCATAATTGGTGGAATAATAAAACCTAGTTAATATTTTTCGATTCTAAACAGGCTTCAGCTTACCAAACTTCGTTACGAAATTCAGCCTTGTAAAAAGTAATTATTAATAATTTATAGGTTTAATTATGCGTCAGCGATCGCGGTATATTGAATCGAGTGAAGAGTTAAACATTTGGTCTACTTTTACAGACTTGATGTCTAATGCCTTCATGATAGTAAGCTTATTTTTGTTAATAGCTCTTGTTAAGTCTACGAGTTCAGCAAAAGCAGAACAGAGACAAACAGGCGCACCGCCAATTATTGTAATTGAAGACAATGAAGCTTACCGATTTGCTTCAGGTAGTGCAGAAATTCCGCCGTCAATGAATACTTATATCAGGAATAAAATAGTTCCTGAAATTGAACGCAACACTCAAAAATTTCAAATTAATGTAGTAGAGTTAATCGGCCATACTGACGGTCAAGTTAATGGTAGTGGAACTAGTAATTTAGATGATAATTTGGAGAAAGTAGCTACTGCACAAGCACCTGTTAATAATCTCAAATCTGCTTCTAACGCTGATTTAGGATTGATGCGGGCGTTAGCAGTCGTCAGAGCATTACAAGACATCCAGACAAAAACTGGAAGGCTGAGAGGGTTGAAATTTCGGGCGTATTCTGCGGCACAGCTAATTTTACCCAATGGAGAGTTTGCCTCTGTTAATCGCACTCCAGATGCAACTAGACGACGGATAGAAATTCGCTTTACTCGTTTGGGTGCGGTGACAAAGGTGAGGTAGAGACGCGAAATTTCGTGCCTCTATATTTTCCTCGTATCTAGGCAGCAGCTTGGGTTACGAGAAATTATGATAATTGTGCGACGACTTGCTCTCGCAGCACGGTTTGATTTGTCAGCAAGTCTTCAACTGTCATGCGCAAAAGCCGCTGTTTGTCAACTTGAAACAATACTCTAATCCGATCGCTCCCCGGATAACCAGGCGGTGTCAAAGAAGCAATCGTTCTTGCACCTTCGCGATCGTTGAGTGGTTGCACCTGTTTTTTCCCACTATCCAAACGTTTGGTAATCAAGCGATCGCCATCAAAATAAACTTCCGTACCACCACTTTCCGCCCCAAGTTCGCCGATAATTAATTCAATACTGGGCTGATTTTCTGCCGACGCACCTAAGACTAATTCCACAGGTTCGCTCATCGGGTAAGGTTGCCCAGTTTTAATCAAAGGATGCCAGTTGTGGCAATTATTTCTTCTATCCCAATAACGGATACCATAACTGTGATAGAGAAAATCTTTCAGTTCCACTCCTTGAGTTAGCTGCAACGCACCTTGAGCGATCGCTTCAAACGGGCGATCGCAGCGAATTTTCTCCGGTTTAAAATACTGCTGCGCCCAAGTTTGCACGGCTGGCATTTGGGCTGTACCGCCCACCAACAACACAGCTTTAATGTCTGTATCTTCTAACCCTTGTCGTCGTGCTTGTTGCAATAGATCGTCCATTAATTGATCTAACTGCTCGAAAAAGGAGTGTTCTGCTAGAATTTTTTCTAACCCAGTACGATCTAACTCTAGTTCGTAACTTTCAAACGTCTCATCATTAAAATAAACTTCGCTTCCCTGAGTTTGGGAAGATAGCTGAATTTTCAACCTTTCCGCCAATCGCGTAGTCAAAGGAGATGCTATCAATCCTTGCGTCTGGGCAAAATAGTCAATTATCCAGTTATCGATATCGGAACCGCCTAAATTCTGTCCTGCTTTAGCTAATACACGCGCCGTTTTTACCTTTTGCCCGGATTTTTCTGCTAGCGATTTTTTACCCCATTTGAGCAGAAATCCTGGTTGCTTGTTTGCTGCTTTCGCACCCCCATCTAACCGCACCAAAGACAGATCGAGAGTACCGCCACCGAAATCAACTACTAAGAGAATATCCTGTTCTGCCATGCCATAGCCCAAAGCTGCGGCTGTCGGTTCATCCAACAGCCGCACCTGTTCCACAGGTAGGGATGCACAGACTTTGCCCAGCCAAAGACGGTAGGCTTCAAAGCTGTCTACTGGTACAGTTAACACCAAAGAATCAGGATTCTCAGCTGCTAGTTTGTCAATTATTTGACTGAGGAAACATTGCCCTACTTGCTCAAACGAGACAATCTGCCCGTCTAGTTCTGGCAAGAAACCCTGAATTTCTGCCCCAATTCCCCGCTTGAAGTTGCGAAAAAAGCGCGGATCGTTAGTCAGATCGAGTCCGCGATCGCGCACCGCTTGTCCTACTACTACTTTATTTTGTGCCGCATCTTCTACATATACCAAACTGGGAATCAAAGGCGGATTATTCCCCAACTGCTGAGATAAACCAGGTAAACTCAGGGTTTCTGGTTGCCCAGTGGCTGGGTTCCAACGGGCTATACAAGTGTTGCTGGTGCCAAAGTCAATTGCGATCGCCATGTGTAAACTTCAACAGTCTTGCTTGTAAGCTTTATGTTACCAATACAAGCGATCTATTGGTTGAGCTACCACCCCTCAGCCTGCAAACGCGCGATCGCTTCTTCTTTTGCTTTGGCTTCAATTTCAATCCAAGGTGCTTCTCGATAAACACTCGGCATTACCGTAATATAATCGCTGTGCTGTCTGTCATTAAAGGCTGTTTCACCATTAGAAATATGCACTAGCTGCCATTCTGGATTCGCCCAAGTTTCTCTGGCTGCATAAAACATTTCTGCTACTGATGGATCTTCATAGCTATCGAGTTTTTCATGACAGATATGATGATGTGCATCAAATACCATCGGTACACCAGTTTGCTGACAAACTTCTAAGATTTCCTTGGAACTATAGGCATACTCGTCATTTTCAAACGTCAAGCGGTTGCGGATTTCGTCTGGTAGTTGACTTACTACTTCGACAAGTCGATCTATACGTTGAGATTTACCGCCATGAATGTTCATCAACGACCAAGGCGATCGCGGTAAGCCTAATAAGTCTAACGTGCGGGCGTGTCCTGTCAAAATTTTGATACTATTTTCTACCACTTGCGGCGAGTCAGAACTTAGCACGACATATTGATCTGGATGTAGCACTATCCTAATTCCCAATTGTTGCGATCGCTTACCAATCTGTGATAAGTCTGCTCTCATTTCCTCTAAAATTCTGCCTCCGATTTCGTCCTCCATATCGCTGAGGGGAAATAGTCCGCAGGTGATTCGGTAAAGCGGAATTTGGTGCTGATGACAGAATGATATAGCCGCATCCAAGCGATTTAAATTACTGAGATAAAGCTCTTTCAGCGCCGCTTCTCGTTCTGCCAAACTCAATTTTAAATAGCGCGTCCGCGTCATGGTACGGAAGCGAATTTCTTTGGAAGAGGTGATGCAAACTAAACCCAATTTGGGGTGAGTATGTATCTCTTGTGCAGACACGAGCGATCGCCTCTCCCCTGTTTGCTCAAGGTTAGTAGCATTGCTGTTAGGCAGCAATTCGGTGTTATTTAAATTCTCTATCTGAAATGGTGACATGAATAAGGCAGATTTAGACTGCAAACGATGATTAGTTGTTCAGCAGCTGATATGCCGCTAATAAGTTAATAAACTTTTTAATTTAATGCACGTATATCGAATTTAACCCAACAGATACACGCACACATCTATATGTAGTCATAAGCGATCGCGCTCGTTGCTGATTCTACCGTAATTCTAATGATGTGTCGGAAGGTAGCTTTGAGGGTAAGGGGTAAACGCTTCAACCCCCCCAATCTCCCATTCCTTCTTCCTTTGATAGATGACATGATTCTGCATCTATCTCAAGGTATATAATAAAAAGTGATCGAGATCTGCTTTCAGTCTAGTGTTTTAACCAATTGTTTTATTTGACACCTACAACTCGGTGTTTAGAACTCATGCCAGCCAAGCTTTGTTTGGCTTTCGACTCTGTTGAGCTTAACGGAAAATTTGTCAAGTACCTGAAATACTTCTTTAGAACAATGCTAGAAAAAAAAACATTTCTTAACTTGTAAGGCAAAGGGAGAGTAAGGCGTACAGCTAAAGTCCTGACACCTGAATTTCTACTCAATAGCCAGATCTTTAACTCGAAGAAACTACAAGCATGAATAATCGGCAATCATCGGAAGCTTCGCTATTTTTGGGTTCCCTCAAGAATGGGATTTGGTTTTTGGGGATTTCTTCTTGGCTATTCGGTATCACTGATAGAAGCATTGCTTCTTTATCTGATGGTTATCTATCGGCTTTGGATATAGCCCAGTTATTTACCGCTGCTTTCTTCTTTGTAAGTTGGCTGTTCTTGAAACCAACACCAAGGGTGTAGATTACTTCTTTTCTGCCCAAAGATTACACATTGGGGTAGCAGGGGGAGCTTTCGGCGGGAGGGTATTTTTGTATCAACAAGCGATCTAACTATTACTAAACATCAGGAGAAATAGCAGAATATACTTTGACTGGGGGGTGTAAGCTAAACTTTATACAAAAAGGGGTCGGCTTATCTCCTAGCTAGCCATGCAAAAAAGGCAATCTCCCGACTTTTATCCGCCCCAGCTCAATCCTTTGTTGGTAACTCTGGCACAAAGGTTGGTTCCTCTGGCTGCCCACTGGTACTATGACTTTGACTTGGTGGTGAGTCAGGAAGATTTAGATCGTTTGCGATCGCACTTGCAGCAGCGAATGTTACTGTTGCCCAATCATCCCACGTTTGACGACCCAATCGTAATTTTTGCCTTGTCAGCTCGTTTGGGTATACCCTTTTACTACCTGTCAGCGCGGGAAACATTGCAGGAAAAGCGGGGGGCATGGTTGCAACGACTGGGAGTATACTCGATTCGGCGGGGTATGGTTGATAGACCTAGCGTAGCCCAAACCTTGGAACTGTTAACTCAGCCAAGTGGTAAATTGGTGATTTTTGCTGAAGGGGGTTGTTCGTTCCAGAATGATACAGTAATGCCGTTCCGGGTGGGGGCGATTCAAATGGCTTTTCAGGCAATGAACAAAGTCCTGAAGCAGGAAAAAACATTACCAGATCTCTACGCCGTTCCGATCGCTATCAAATATCACTATACCGGAGATATGACAGGAGCGATAGAGCAAACTCTCAAGCAACTGGAACAAGCTTTAGAAGTGAAGCCGACTGGAGACTTATACCAGCGCCTCAGAACTGTTGCTTTTGAAGTTCTGCTCAAGTGCGAACGTGAATATGGCTTGGTTAACCCGGAGATAACAGATTGGAATCAAAGAGTTGCCAATCTCAAAGCCCACGTTTTGCAACAATGCGAACAGCAATTAGGGCTGACTTCGGCATCAGGAGAATTAGACCGCGAACGCACTTATCGGGTTCAACAAGCACTGGGAGAGCCAACTTTTGCATCCGATCGCCTCTGGACGTGGGAATTCATGTCTAAGGCTGCTTGGCGAGTGCTGAATTTTGATGCAATTTATGATGGTTATGTCGCCGCTAAGCTCACCCCGGAACGTTTCCTAGATACCCTGATCCGCTTGGAACGGGATGTGTTTAATATCGATCGCCCCCGTCCCAAAGGTCATCGTCAGGCACTGCTGCGCGTTGCCGAACCGTTGAATCTCAAAGATTGGTTTGGAGATTATCAGCAAAATCGGACGAATACAGTTAAGACTGTAACTCAAAAAATTCACCAGCAGGTGCAAGAAAACCTAGAAAATACAAAATAAGGTGGGCATTGCCCACCCTACAGACGTATTTATGGCGAGACTAACTCAAGCTGTGGTTTCGCTGCGTCCACATCATTTGTAATGTTGAGAATTGAGTTATACATCTTCACGTACTCTTTCGCGGATTGTTCCCAACTGAAGTCTTGCTGCATTCCCCGTTGCTGGAGTTCTTTCCACTGTGGTTTATAGCGGAAGCCTTCCGAAGTGCGAACCATGCAAGTGTATAGATCTAGTGGTTCGTAGCGATCGAAGCAGTAACCCGTGCCTGCATGATTGCTCGGATCGTGGTGGGAAACGGTATCGACTAAACCGCCAGTACGTCTAACAATAGGCACGCAACCGTAGCGCAGAGCTAGCATTTGGCTAATTCCGCAAGGTTCAAAGCGGCTAGGCATGAGGAAGGCATCGCTACCAGCATAGATCCGGCGAGAGATCGAGTCACTGTATAGTAAGTAAGTTGCCATCCGTCCGGGGTAACGAGATGCCATTTGCCATAATTGGGTTTCGTAGGAGCGATCTCCTGTTCCCAATAACACAAACTGAGCATCTGTATAAGACAGGAACCGATCTAGTGTCTGCAACACCAAATCTATACCTTTTTGTTCCACTATTCGTGTCACCATTCCAACCAAAAAGGCTTTGGAGTTGACTTCTAATCCCACTTCTTCTTGCAAGGCTACTTTATTGGCTTTGCGTTGATCTAGGGTATCGCGATCGAAAGTTTTAGCAATGTATTTATCATCGGCTGGGTTGTAAAGGTCGGTATCGACACCATTAACAATCCCCCACAACTTACCACTGATAAAGGACATTAATCCTTCCAGAGTCTCGCCATACTCGGCTGTCTGAATTTGTTTAGCGTAGGTGGGGGAAACAGTGTTGACGCGATCGGCAAACTGCACGGCTGCTGCCATAGTATTGTGTCCCTGCATATACCAAGGACACCAAGTAATCTTTTCTAGATACCAACGCCAAGGCCCTTGATAAGCAAGGTTATGAATCGTAAACACGCTGCTTATGTCTGGATCTTGGTGCATCCAAACTGGTATCATACCTGTATGCCAATCGTGGCAGTGAACTATTTGTGGTTTCCAGTAGTTCCAGCAAAATTCAGCCGCACCGTTGGCAAACAAAGTGAACCGCCACTCTTCATCATCCCCAGAATAAACTCGACGGGGTGCAAAAGCTGGATGTCCAAACAAATATAAGGGGACATCAGTACCAGGTAAAACACTCTCGTAAACTGCGAAACTCTGGAACATGGCAGATCCCGACCAAATGGGATCTTTGGGGATCTCCATTTTGTCTGGGAGGAAGCCGTAGTAAGGCATGAAGATTCGGACATCATGCCCCATTGCTCGTAGTATTTTAGGCAAAGCACCGACTACATCTCCCATTCCGCCTACCTTGGCGATCGGCGCTGCTTCTGCGGCAACAAACAGAATTCGCATCTATGTCCCCTGAATTATATATTTACTCTAAGCGAGTCTAGTACATTTTATAGGGAGTAGGGGTTAGGGGCTAGGGGCTAGGGGCTAGGGGAATTTTGGAGCCATAGATTTTAGATTATTGATAAGTTGTAGAGACGCGGAATTTCCCGGCTCTACTAGTCTTCAAATAACAGCAATGTCATTATTAGTAAAGGCAAGACCAGAAGATAGGGTAGCGATCTGTACTTGTACTATAGCGTCACTACCATCAGCCTCAAAGAACAAAGCGCTATTAATGTTGTTGTAGATGAACCGCTGCCTAGCATCACTTGCTATTGTAACGACAGAGAATTGTTCGGCGGTAATTGCAGCACCAGCAGTCAGATCTGCACCAAAACCAGCAGCAGAGAATAAAAAGAATTTTTCCGAAAAAGGAATTTTTTGTTTTTCATTTAATCAATATTCAATTGTTCGACAATGCTGCAAAACTTGTAGCCATCTTTGCTTATAAATTTGTTTTGGAATATCGAAAATATTAATGACGTGATTAACAGCTAAATTGTTAGGTGATTTAATTTTTTTCTTGATGTACTGATACCAATAGTCATGTTCTAGCCCCATCAAAGACATTATTGGTTTACCTGCACTTCTCAAAATCAATTTAATCAGAAAGTGATTTTTAAACAATTGTAAAAATTGAATATAGTCTAATTTTATGCCTTTGGATACCAAGAGTAAAGCACTCCAATAATCTCCGCAGTCCTGACTGGCTGCTGATAAGTAAAAGTAAAAATTACTAGCAGACAAATTGTAGATGTAAGTAGGAATTTCTGGATGTCTTTGTTGGAAATCTGCCATAAACAGATTGTAATACCTTTCCATTGACACATAGTTACGAGACATACTTCCTCTTAGCTGACGGTAACCAATCAAAAATTCTCGTACTATCCGAAACTTATAATGTTCTGCAATACGCAGGTAAATATCCCAATCCTCACAGCCTTGAGCATTATCTGCTTTAAGTTTGCAATTGTAACCACCAACTTGTTCAAAACAAGTTCGGCGTATCAACGGTACACTAGCATTACCTATAAAGTTGGTGTATACCAGAGCTGGGTAGACGGTTCCCTCTACGCTATAAAAATCTTTACAGTATTCAACATCAATTGTTCCAAGAATTACATCATCTTCATCAATACGCACTGACCAGGCATAGACTAATCCTATAGATTGGTCTGCTTCTAGCATACATTGCACTTGCTTTTCTAGTTTTTGGGGATACCAAATATCATCGGCATCAATTGGTGCAATATATTCACCCCTAGACTTTTCAATTGCTAAATTGCGAGCAGTAGCCACCCCTGCATTTTTCTGTTTCAACAAAGTGACACGACTGTCTTTCTCAACAAAAGATTCTACAATTTCAGCAGTTCGATCCTGGGAACCGTCATCAACAACTAAAACTTCAATATTTGTATACGTTTGAGTGAGAATAGAATCTAATGTCCGCTGAATAAAAATTTCAGCATTGTAAGCTGGTACAATAACAGAAATTAAGGGAGATTCTTTTGTCATGTATAAGTGGGCTAAGACGCGATAAATAAATGTTTTTAATATCTCATTATCAATAAGTTATTAATTTAATCATCAACTAAATTAAAGTTCAATTTCATAGCAATTATTCTACTTCGCCCGAACCAGCGAATTTACCTCAGCCTATATGCCAAATTTTAACAGGCTTATACTAAATTTCTATTGCACTCGACCGAAATAAATTACTATTTGCGGAGTGAGAAATAAGGGCTTAATTCTTTCGTATAGTTAAAAATATCATGAGAAAGCTAAGCAGCGCATTTACCTTTTCTGCAAACTCGATCGCCTAATTAGGAAAAATTAATTACCTAAAATAGTAACTGCCATTTCACAAAAGTGCAATCTAGAGATGTTCTCGGCTCAGAACTAGCTGGGGTGTAAAATGTCAAGGTTAGCTGCGGTAGTAAGCGCGATCGCTTAAGCCAAAAAAAGCAGGAGTGTCCAGCGTAATGTTACCCCATTACCTATTTAGGACTACCCCTGCTCTAGAAACTAACTTCTTTGAACTTGAGTGAAGATTTCTGCTAAAATCTCCGTAGCTCCTTGCTTACGTAACTTCTGAGCTAGTTCGATGCCTAGCTGTTCGGCATCGGTTGCTTTGCCACTGGCAGTACCTTTAACTACTTTTTGACCATCGACGCTGGCAACAATACCAGTTAACGTCAATTGATCTCCATCTAGTTGGGTATTGACACCAATTGGCACTTGACAGCCACCTTCGAGTTCGCGCAAGAAGGAGCGTTCGGCTAAAGCGCGATCGCGGGTGGGAATATGTTCGAGTGCTTTGAGAAGGGATAATACCTCAGTATCATCAGCCCGACATTCTATTCCCAAAGCTCCCTGTCCGACTGCGTGTAACGATATTTCTGCTGGGAGGATTTGATGAACGCGATCGCTCATTCCCAATCGATTCAACCCAGCTACTGCCAAAATAATTGCATCATATTCACCAGCATCCAACTTTTGCAGGCGCGTATTTAAGTTTCCGCGCACATCTTTAAACGCCAAGTGGGGGAAGTGGTGGCGCAGTTGAGCCAGTCGCCGTAGAGAGGAAGTACCTATTACTGCACCAGCTGATAAGGTGTCGATTTGTTTATCTTTATGCTTGGAATGCACAACCAAAGCATCAGCCGGATTTTCTCTTTCGGTAACGCACCCCAAAATTAACCCCTCTGGTAAGCGTGTCGGTAGATCTTTGAGCGAATGCACTGCAAAGTCAATTTCCTGGCTTTGCATCCCGGCTTCCAGTTCTTTGGTGAATAGACCTTTATCACCGATTTTGGCTAAGGGTACATCGAGAATTTTGTCGCCTTGGGTAGACATCGTGTGAACTTCAAACTTGCGATCGGGAAAGGCTTTTTGAAGTTGCTCTTGCACCCAGTAGGTTTGGACTAAAGCCAATTGACTTTTACGCGAACCAATGCGAATAGTGCGGGTAGGACTGGAAACTGTCGGGGAAGCGTTAGGAGACATATAAAAGCAGGATCAAAAGCATAAATTTAAGTCACTTGATCTAGACTACCGCAGCGTTTGTCGTAAAGGGCGACAGTAGCGACAAGGGAGAGAATTACGAATTATGAATTGCGTTCACGAAGTGTAGCGTCAGCGTCTATTACTATTTTACCGATCGCTCGTCCAGTTTCGCTGTAAGTATGGGCGGCTGCTATTTCTGATAGGGGATAGGTGCGATCGATTATTGTTCGGATCTTTCCTGCTTCAATCTGCTGTTTCAGGTAAGCCAAATCTGAAGCACGAGTTTTTAGCAATATTACTTTATACTTTTGACCGGGTGTGAGTTAAGATAGAAAACTCTGAAGATAGTTTCCCGGATAGGGTTGGGTTGTAACGTAAATTCCGTTGGGTTGTAGGACATTTTTGCATTCAGATAGGGAACTGTTGCCAACTACATCAAAAACTATGTCATATTTGGCTGTGTCCTTGGTAAAGTCTTGTTGTTTGTAGTCGATGATGGAATCTGCACCCAAGCTTTTCACTAATTCCACATTACTGCTGCCGCAAACTGCTGTTACTTCCGCTCCCAATATCTTAGCAATCTGCACAGCAAAAATACCTACTCCCCCAGAAGCACCATTGATTAGTACCTTTTGTCCTGGTTTGAGATTACCCTCGTCTCGGAAAGCCTGCAACGCCGTCATAGCTGCTAGCGGAACAGATGCAGCTTCTTCATGACTCATATTCGTTGGTTTAGCCGCAGCAGCTTTTTCAGAAACAGCCGCATATTCCGCGTAAGCCCCGCCAGGTAATTGGTCGAGGCGGACATAAATTTCGTCGCCCGCTTTGAATTGAGTGACGCGATCGCCCAATTCTATCACTTCTCCAGAAACATCAAACCCCAAAATCATCGGGAATTTGTTACCCGTCAATATTTTCAGCATTCCTTTTCTAGTCTTCCAGTCAATCGGGTTAACGCTGCTAGCAAAAACTCTCACCAACATTTGGTCGGACTTGATTTGCGGTTTTTCGACCTCTGTGTATTGGAAGACTTCGGGAGAACCGTAGCGATTGATTATTGCTGCTTTCATCTTACCTATGTCCTCACGCTAATGAGCCTTGAAGCGATTCAACATTGCTTTGATTTTGCTGATAGGGTGAGCTGGAGGGGCTTTGGCTAGATTTTGAGTTGGCATAGAGTCCTCGCGCTCGAACTTGAGACTCTTTTATGCTGTTTAATCTGCTCGCAGAACAAATCACTCCTCAGATAGAAGCATAGGTTTATATTTTTGTGTAGTCTAGCTAACTTTCTCAGATGTCATGCGCTTAAAAGTGCGATCGCGTAACATATTAATTTGTTTTTTTTTGTATTAAATCTAACTACTGCACTCTGTATTAACTCTGCCTTTAGGTAGTAAATAATGTTAAGAAATGTATCCTTTAGGTAGAAGGAGTACTAAGTATGTATAGCTATGCTTAAAGGCATATTCCAAATCCCATAGAAATACATCAAATTGATGATAAGACAGGCAGAAAGTGGCTTGAAAGATCGAATCATCAATTCCTACTATCATCAAAATTAATAAAGTTGAAGAGTATTAAATAAAGTTCGTTGGAGATTTTTTGTATAAATATGAAATTTCATCTTTTGAGCGTAGAGTTTTTTATCCAGAATGTACAAATATTTTTATATTTTTACAAACCTTATAAAGACTGTTGTATCTGCTACTTTTAACTGCCTAACTTTATCTTACTTTGGATTATGTTGTCACTTCAATATTTTAACTATGGATAGAGTTAACAAAAGGTTATGGCTGTAAAAATAAAAATATAATTCACCTTCCACCAATTCAACCAAAGTTTATTTGCCTAACTCGCACACAGATTTTGTATTAATCTGGAGGATATACTTATGTCTGGACAAATGTGTTGGCTATCTGGTTTGGGAACAAATGGAGAAAAAGTTTTACATTTAAGACTCAAACCAAACGAACCCTGGAAGCCCTATACAAGTTGTCCGCAGTACGCTGTGGCAGACTATAAAATACCAGGAGGCTCGAAGGGTTGGGCAACTTATCAAAAACTATTGCAAGCAGGTTGGACGCTGATTCCTACTGCTACAGCACAAAAGTCTTTATTAGCAGTTCGCGCTTAAATTTATTAGACATCAACAAAAATCAAATATCAGTTTCAATTTGTAGCAAACCTAAAAAGCGGTATTTGATTTTTGCTGTTTCAATCTTCTTGATGCCAATGAAAGATAAGGTGTTGCACATTGAAGGAGCAAAGATTCGACGTTAAGGCTTCTATTGGTTATTCGTCATTGGTTGCGAGAGTTGAGAAGTTGTAAGATGGGTGGTGTGGAGATGTTATATTAAACAAAAATAAAAAAGTTTCAATAAACTAAAAATAAAGGACGAATAAGACAAATTATAAATACAGAAGGCAGTAAAAACAAATATTTGCTCGGTATAAATTTTATGGATAAAACTCAGTTAGTAGCGATAGAAATAACTTTAAACAAGTTTAGTAAAACTCAACTTGTCCAATTTATTGGTAGTGTCGGCTAGCTCGAAAACTTCCGTCCCGGTTCAGGCACATGAACATATACTGTTGAAATGGAAATGGGCGCACTTGCTAGACGTGACCAGAATAGGTTTTGAAACCACAATTCTCTTTTACGAATCAAATATTCAGCGAGTGATTAAATAGTTAGTAGCCAAGAGTCAAGAGTAATGCTTTGGGCAAACAACAAATGACTTTTGACAAATAACAAAATGTCTCATCCGCTAGATAGAGCAATTTGTGGCAGATCACGCTCCATTGGTTAGAGGAAAAGAACATTTTAGCCATCTAGTATCGTTAGTAGGTTTGAAAGTGCTATGGCATTAAAGTTGCTGCGATCGCAAAAATATTTTTCTCAAGCCAACGGACTAGGAGGATTTTGTTAATTTAGAAACAATAGCAGTATTGAATTAGTTTTAGTCATAAACTTGCCAGCCAATACCAATAAGCTAAAATCTGGCTATACCTATGCAGTCAAGGTTTTAGGTGAAACAGTATTGTCAGGCGTTGGTGAAAACCTTTACCCTTTTCCCTGTGAAGTGGTAGAACTCCTGGGCTGACAGGTGAAAGGCTTTGGGAGTAAGTGTGATGAAATTCAAAGATCGAACTGAGGCAGGTCAAGTTTTAGCTAGGAAGCTAGCAGCCTACGCTAACCATGAAGATGTAGTCGTATTAGCACTACCAAGAGGTGGCGTACCAGTTGCCTTTGAAATAGCAACAGCACTTAACGTGCCACTGGATGTTTTTCTGGTGCGAAAGCTAGGTGTACCGGGCCAAAGCGAGTTGGCGATGGGGGCGATAGCGAATGGTGGTGTGCGGGTACTCAATCAAGACATTGTGCGATCGCTTCGTCTCTCGGACGCAGTAATTGACAAAGTTGCTGCTCAAGAACAGCAAGAGTTAGAGCGCAGGGAACGACTTTATCGAGACGATCGCCCCCTTCCTCTACTGCACGAACGCACAGTAATTATAGTAGACGACGGTTTAGCAACTGGTGCTACCATGCGGGCGGCGATCGAGGCGATCCGGCAACAGCAACCAGCCCGGATCGTCGTAGCTGTGCCGATTTCTTCCCCCGAAACCTGCCGCGATCTGGCGGTTGAGGTTGACGAAATTATTTGTGTTGAGACACCACAGCCTTTCTGTAGTGTAGGGCTTTGGTACGAAGACTTCCCCCAAACAACTGATGAAGAAGTTCGCGCTCTGCTCAAACAAGCTCAAACAACACCTAGCACTCAACGACCAGTAGTCAGTAGTCAATAGTCAGCAAAAAGTGGAATTTACTACTTTCTACTTTCTTTCTAACCCAAGCGCCCCTAGTAGAACGATCGGACTATGGCTGAAGTAAAAACAATAACGGACGCAGTGCGCGATGTCGCTTACCCCTTGACTGGTAAAGCTGAAGAATACGACCCCTTGATGGAGTTAATTGGTGATGCTCGTTTCGTCCTGATTGGAGAAGCAACTCACGGTACGCATGAATTTTACGAGCAGCGGGCGGAAATTACTAAACGGCTGATTCAGGAAAAAGGCTTTACAGCAGTCGCAGTGGAAGCAGATTGGCCTGATGCTTACCGCGTGAATCGCTACGTACAGGGACTGAATGACGATCCGACACCAGCAGAAGCATTACAAGGCTTCCAAGGCTTTCCTTCTTGGATGTGGCGTAACACGGATGTGCTGAATTTCGTTGGCTGGTTGCGTCAATATAATGATGCTTTGCCTGAGAATGCAACTAAAGTTGGTTTCTATGGGCTGGATCTCTATAGTCTATATTCTTCGATCGCAGAAGTAGTGAAATATTTAGACAAAGTAGATCCAGAAGCCGCTAAGCAAGCGCGTTCCCGCTACTCTTGCTTAGAACACTTCGAGGAAGATACTCAGGCTTACGGATATGCCGCTAGTCTTGGGCTGAGCGATTCTTGTGAGGAACAGGTAGTCAATCAACTGATGGAACTGCAACGCCGGACTGCGGAGTATGCAGGCCGGGATGGTCAAGTAGCAGAAGATGAGTTTTTCTATGCCGAGCAAAACGCGCGGCTAGTCAAGAATGCTGAGGAATATTATCGCTCGATGTTTCGCGGTCGAGTGTCGTCTTGGAATCTACGCGATCGCCACATGGCAGAAACTCTGGATCGCCTGGTTGCTCACCTAGATCGACAAGGAAGACAAACAAAGGTAGCTGTCTGGGAACACAACTCGCATCTGGGAGATGCACGGGCGACTGACGCGAACAAGGCACGTGAGGTGAATGTCGGTCAGTTAGTGCGAGAACGCTACGGTGGGGATGCGGTGCTGATTGGCTTCACCACCTATACAGGTACTGTCACGGCTGTCTCGAATTGGGGTGAAACTCCCCAACTCAAGCAAGTTCGTCCGGCATTAAAGGGAAGCTATGAGGCTTTGTTCCACCAGGCAGGTTTGCCCAACTTCCTGCTTTCCCTGCGGCAGAAAAATTCAGCAATTGCAGGGCTAAGGCAGTCCAGACTAGAACGAGCGATAGGTGTAATCTATCGCCCGGAAACAGAACGGGCAAGTCACTACTTCTATGCTCGTCTGCCCGAACAGTTCGACGCAGTGATTCACTTCGATGACACTCGCGCTGTTCAACCATTAGACCGCCATACCCAGGAGGAAACACAAGAGCCGCCAGAAACCTTCCCCTTTGCTGTTTAGAAGGAAAAATTTTCATTATTTGGAGAACCAGCATTCGTCATGTGATTCGCATCTCTAAATTCGATAGTTTTAAAAATCAAGTGTTTAAATTCGGAGGATAAATCGTGAACGTACCACCAGAAATTACCTATAGAGGTGTGGAAAAAACTGATGCAATTGAGGCATTAGTAAATGAAAAGATAGCTAAACTTGAAAGATTTTGCAATTACATCAGTAGCTGCAACATTG
>QQTW01000044.1_pt1 | contig 72682 bp, 68 predicted proteins | sample 1904831 | NCBI WGS metagenome assembly QQTW01 (sample SAMN09435610, study PRJNA476489) | Subsurface metagenome, whole genome shotgun sequencing project. | reverse complement strand
ACATGCAATATTCCCATATTCATCACTTAGCCGCACCAGCACCTTACGTGTCTACGGACCGCAAGTATTCCTTAGGTAGCGCTCCTTACAGCTGGACTAACCTTAAGGTTAAATAGAATAATAGATTATCGTATTCATAACCTATGGACATCTTTCAAGTATGGTTTTTCCTTTGAAGTACATGGTATATGTCTTTTTTCGTGAGCAATCCTCCCAACTTGCCTTTCTGCACAAAGAGGATTTCCCGAAGCCCTAGCCTCTCAAACGTGTCAATCGTCAGATAAAGACTTGCTCTCGAGTCTAGTGTGACTGGAGTCTGTTCGATCAGAGATGTGAAGTCCAACGAAATAGTCGACCGAAGAAGAGAATCATACGAGAAGTAGACCTCAGTGTCCACAGCAGAAATCGGTGAAGACGAAAGGGCACGCTGAAGGGTGATCGCCAGATTGACACGGGACACGTAGCCGAGAAGAAGCGCTTCTCGGATGCTATTAACGACTGGAAAACCGCGATATGTATGTGCTGATAGTAGATCCATAAGGCTCCCGACAGTGTGGCCAGTAGACGTGATAACGACGAGAGTTTCGAAGCTGGTCATGACTTGCGAAGAGGAGATGTCGGGGATGTTCTCATCGCCGTGTCGGTAATTCAGAACGGGGTATCCGTGCAGCTGAATCCAGGACTCGTAAATACCACGCTTTTCCATCCAGTCACCGACCCACTTGCTGATCATGACTGCAATCATAATCGGAAGCACATATGTCAAAGCCCCTGTCAGTTCAAACATGATGACAACAATAGACACCGTCATTCGGGTCGCACCACCCAAAGCAGATGCAGCGCCGATGATGGCATAAGTGCCCGGAGTTATGCATTGGACATTCTGTTCACAGGTAGAGAAGATAACAGAAGCCGGGTACTTGAGCTGCAAGGTCTCAGCTATGAGACCAATGGCTCTACCATAGAGGGCACCAATAGCCATGGAAGGTAGTATGATACCGGCAGGAATCCGGAGGCCGAATGTGAGCGCAGACAAACAGGTGCCGAAGATAGCTGCAACGAGGAGGAGTGCAACGACTCCTGCGCTGGCACTGCCAGATTTGCAGAGACCGAGTTGATCTCCGTCGGAATCTGAGCATTCGGCAAACAAAGTGTAAACAAGTTCGGAGGACTGCACCCGCATGAACTTGATGGGATAGTTGATCAATGCCGTAATCCAGGACACCAGAGCCACCTCGAGGACTGGGTAGTTGAGCAAGAATGCTCGTTGTCGCCATTTCACGATTCTCATGTTGAGCTTGATGAGCAAGCCGCCGTAAATACCACCCAGGATCCCAAGAATGACAAACAGCACCATTTCGAAACTGTGCCACTGTGAGTGGTATGTGACTTGATAGAGTACAAGTTTGCCGGTCCGGAAAGGATTGAACGCTTGCAGAGAGACTGCAGCAACCATGGCACAAACGAAGCTTTGCCACATTGTCTTGTTGGGAAAGTAATAAGAAAGTTGCTTGGAAGGTCAGTTTGACGCTTTTCCGAGTGACATTGAAATCTCACCTCGAGGCTAAACAAAACCCCTCCTATAGGAGACCCGAAAGCAACCGATATACCTGCGGCCGCTGCCGCCGAGAAAACTTCACGCTTTCGCGCTGAAGGACTTAGCTCTATCGTGCCCTCAAAGGTCCACTGATGTGGGGCTTCGTACCTTCGTTGTCGCTTAAAGTCCTGAACGGTTTCATCAACAAATGAGCCATACAGCACGCCAAGTGCACAAGCGGCCCTTCTTTGCCCAGCCACAACCCTGATGCTGTCGCTAGGCACTATAGCATATCAACTAGATTCTCTCGTGGCCAAGCTCAGCCCTCCTTACCAAGCCGAGGGATTTGATCAGCAAAGTCCAAGTTCCTAACAAGTGCTGCATCCTGAAACCACCAAGTATAGTTTTGATTTCGGGAATTCCGCTGTGCTTCGCATGGATAGCATACGTCGTGACCAGTATGCTTGCGCAAGCCGCAAACAAGACCTCGATGGAGTGAGCCAAGGAGAGGCCAAGGGGAAGGGCGCGACTATACCGAAAAGACAGTGTAAACTAAAAACTCGATGACCCAAGCTCCGCCGACTGATCGCAACCCGAATGCATCGCTCCATGAAATCCAGCTCGGGCATTGCGCGAATTCTAAGTCCCTAAATCATTTCTGCATTTCGGCCGAAGGGAATGGGTTATTCACCTTGATATCCCAAACAGCAGAAAGATCTGTTCAGGTAGAACTTTCCGTCATCGGAACCTGCCTTGCAGTATCCTGATTTCAGATCTCCCAACCAGTCGCTAATGACGCCGATCGTTCCTGCGACAACGCCGCTAGCGATCCCGGTGGCAATTAGCACAAACCATATCTGACAGCTGTCTATTTGAACGAGCAAGTGACCGAGCAAACCGGTCGCGTTGGAGTAAAGCGTTCGTAGTCTCTGTCTCTCTCTTGCGTACTCAAGCATCCAATCGATTGCTGCAAGTTCCTCATAGCGAGCTCTATGGCCAGGCAATCTAGTATAAAACTTGAAACCGCTGCTGTCTTTCGAATCATCCACAGTGCTTGTGCCAGCAACATCGAAGTCGGTCGAATCGACCTCATTGGATTGTGGTCGTTGCTGAGGCTGAGCCGTGTGCAAGCGACTATCCAACGGCGCCGAGGTGGGCGGCCCGGCTTCCTTAACGAATAGCGAGCCGATAAAGCGGGGCAGTACGACCTGAGACAGCTTCGGTTTCCGCTTGAAGGTTATTCTGTGAGCTTGAAAGTCAGACCCTCAACAAGAATAGGTAGATTTAATAGTTGGGGAGCAGGGCTGGTACCTATCAGGCATGGAGTTGTGTATGGGCAATCCCGTGAACGCTGATGCGTTCGCCTCGCCGGTGTCAAACTCTTCCGATGGCCGCAAAGCGCCGCCATTGTCCAAAGCCATCAGCGTGGTAAACAGCGCACTATAGACTGCGGAATGCAGCAAAGAGTAAGCCGCGATGGGCTTTCATGGCCCCGGGGAATGACTCGGGAATCTAGAAGAATGGGTTCGCATGAAGTCCACCTGGGGGTGCTGGGCACCTGGGCACCTGGTGTGCTGGGCAACCGACAAACTCACGTGCGACGTACCGCTCAGTTCACCGCCCTGAAATGCCGGCAGTTTTGCTGCACGTCAACTGGTTCTCCCGATTTGGGATTCTGTGTTTGGGCTTTGTTCATACAACGCATCTTCCTTCTCTTCTGAAGCCCATAACGGAGCCTCTCTTCATGTGACATAGACAACCCAGGCTATCATGGCTGACCCTTTCGAAGTCCGTATGCGCTTCACCAATCAGCTTCAACACCTCAACGCATCAGTCAATTCTGCACAAAAAGCAGCACATTATGCGTTGAAATATCGGGATATGGACGAGGACCTTCACTCGTGTATTCTTGAGCAGCTTGAACGGGTATTGTTGTACAATATCACGACATGTGAACTGGAAACTAACATGTATTGCAGAACAGCATGAACAACCGGGCGAATATTATGTATTTCATCGAGCACCTTTGTGACATGGCACAGCGAGAAGATCATCTAGAGTTTGTGAGAATGGTCCAGCGGGATATTCTGAAGGTCATAGATGCTGTTGCTCCGGAGGATGGATCAGGCGCGGCAAATGTCAAAGTCGTGAAGAAGGTATCTCGCATTTGGGCAATACTCGGACACTTGTATAGTGCCAGGGTTTCTTCCGGTTGGCATGCTCACTTTCTCAGGTTTTAAACGGGCTGCAACAAAAACGTGTCATACTTCCGCAAACTGTCATCGACCTGGAAAACTGCCTGAAGGAGAGAGACGTTCCTAGAGCCCAGGAGCCTCTATCGCCTGTTTTAGTGAAAGGACGTCCAAGCGACGTAAGCATCGCAAAACAGAACGGCAATGTCCGACTCGACAAGCGGCAGATCGAGCAGCGGATAGAGGAGGACCGAGAGCGGCACAAAAGACTGCGAGAAAGCATTTGGGCCATCAGTGCGGATGGCGACGAGTTTGATAGGCTATGGAAAGATGGTAGTGACATTGGCGAGGATGATTACCTTGCAGCCGAAGAGGATGCCGCTCAAAGAATGCATGAGGTAGAGTTCGGTTGAATTGAAAAGATTGAGAAGTCTGCTTCGCAGCCGGCGGCGTGGACCACTAACCACCAGTCATGCGCCGTGAAGCCTGCTTCCATTGTTGCAATAAGTGTAAAGGTGACCTAGACGATTAGACGTCCGCCGAGTCTTAAGAGGTGGCACAATTGGAGAGACCTCCTTCGCCATACAGAGCATGACGCACGTGTGAAAGAGGCCAGCATTATCGGTCATTCCATGACCACAACAGCCCCAAGTGCCTTCCAAGCCGCCAAGATCTTTTCGCACTCCTCTTTTGCTACGCCCTCCTTCATCATCTTTGGTGCGCTCTCGACAAATTTCTTACTCTCCACCAAACTAAGCCCCAGAAAACTTTTCACCTCCTTGATAATCTTCGGCTTCGAAGTAGCGTCAAAAGATTGCAACTTCAGGTTGAACAAGGTCTTCTCAGCAGCGGCCGGCCCTGCCTCTTCCTCCTCAACGGGCGCGACAGGAGGAGGCGCAGTCGCTGCAGAGTAACTACCGAGTGGTATGTCGGTGATGCTTAAGCGTGACTGCGAAGGGGCAATGTAAGATCACTGACCGGCAGTTCAAAGGAGAGTTCGAACACAGGTGTTACTTACTTTCAGCTCAGTGATCAGGTCTGCAGTCTCAAGCAGCGAAAGCCGACTTATTTGATCCACGATCCCTCCGACCTTTGCGTTCGTAGTGATGGAGGCGTCTGTAGACTGCCACCGACGCGCTTGCCTGGGCAATAACCGACAAGCAGGCTTAACAGCGGCACTCCTTGTATGCCTGGCGACGCGAAAGATGCACTGTAAGGCGCCTTGACATACCGGAGCCATAGAGCACGATAGAGACTGTGAGGCTGCGAATTGCAGTGAGAGAATAAAGAGTGCCTCCCAGGGAGCGTAATAAATCCGTTCGGGATAATAATAAAAGTTAGGGCAACCGGACGATCGAAAAACGGAGCCTTGCACGCCTTGGTACTGTACACAGGCACGGTACGTACCTACCGGATGATGCGGGTGATAAGATAACAAAAGATCCAAAAAGTTCAAAGTTGCGAGACGGGATTCACTACTCCGTACTCGATAAACCTCGGAAAGGTGGTGACATTCTAATCTTCCTACAGGCTCTACTGCAAAGTGTCATGATGGCTCACCTACCGACATCAACAGCTTGGGATTGCTCATGGGCCACGTCCGCGTTGCTGTCCGCCTGCGATGGGATATCTCAAGACTTAGAATACAGTCTCCGTCATGGGTCCGGATCGACTTACCTGGCCGCTCTTGCAGAAGCTGCGTTGGATCCAAAACTGACGGACCAAGTGTTGACACTTTTCCAGCCGCTGATGGCTGAGCTATGCGCTCGTTGGATGTCATCTACAAAGTTCCTCTGTATTATCTCTGCCTTTGGCAGAATTCTCCCCTTCGTTCCATCCATGGCAGAGTACGCGGAGTGGCACTTGTCGAAAACCCAAGCACCAGTTATCTCCGTTGACGCAGCACAGCCGAAGATCTGGGAGCTCGTTGACCTGTCTGAGCTGCAAGCTTGCGAGGTCCTTCTAGGCTTGATGCGCTTACTTGCCCATGACAATCCAAGGTTTGGGAAGCTGGTGCGTATGTCAGACGTGCAGATCCTGTTAAGTCACCCTAGCAAGGCCGTACGGTACCTGGCGACCCGTGTGACTGGTCTTTATCTCAATGCAGCGGACGCGTCTGTCGAGGCTATGGTTGAGAAGCTTGTTGGGCTTGGACCCATCACGGGCCCCTGGGAAGGGATGAATATAGAATATCGCTTTCTGAGTATGTGGGAGGAACAGCGGCGCAAGATTGTTCATGAGCGGCTGAGGGATCCAAAAAGGTCCTCGAAACATGCGCGCTCGCTCTCAGAATCACGATATCAAAAATTTCTTAGGCCTGAAGACCTCTCTCCATCCACCGTTGATATACAAGGCATTCTTCTACCATGCCTTCAGACACGTGGATGTCCAGTGTTGGACGACCCACTCGCTCCAAGTTTTACCACGCGAAGAAACTTGCGGGCCATGGCAGAGGGGCTTCTTGTGTCAAACCCTTTACTCCTAGCCGGCCCTCCAGGATGTGGAAAGACTTCCCTCATCACACATGCAGCAAGCCGGTTGCGCAAACTCGCTAACATGATTACTCTGCACTTGAATGAGCAGACTGACCCGAAACTACTAATCGGAACTTATACGGTGGGCACAACACCAGGTACGTTTACATGGCGTCCAGGAATTCTCACCACTGCACTGAAAGAAGGTCGATGGGTATTGATTGAGAACATTGATCGTGCCACCAGTGGTGTTCTGAGAACGCTCTTACCTGTCATTGAGCAAGGAGCATTGCATTTGCCTGGACGCTCTGAGGAAATTCGTGCAGCCAATGGCTTCAGGATTATAGGCACAACTACGACTCGGATTGGGGCACATTCAGTGGAGCTGATGAGAGTCTTGGAGGCGATAGGAGGGAGGCGTTGGAACATCGTAGAAGTTGAAGGACTCGCCCAAGAAGATCTTGCTGACATTGTGCGCATAAAGTTTCCGAAACTGGAGCCGTTCCTGGCGCAACTCATATCCGTTTACTGGCGCCTACAAAAGTTTTATGACGAGCGGGCCGTCTCTCATCGGTCGTCAGAGGCGCACGCGCGCCACATTACAGCTAGGGATCTGCTAAAGTGGTGCCGTCGGATATGCGGAGTGCTGTCCGAAGTCTCTTCTTTCACAGCAGCTGAGGAGGACGCCGTCTTCCTGGAAGCGGTTGACTGTTTTACCGGAAGCATCTGCAGCAGTTCCGCCAAAGACGAGTTGATTTCAATAATTGCCGAGGAGCTTCGGATCAGCCCTAACAGAAAGTCTTATGTTCTGCTGCATCGTCATATCCAGAACAACATCGCCACCTGCTCCTCCGAGCCGCTGCTGCGTTTGGGTCGTGTCAATCTTCGACGCCATTCTGACTCAGTTGCTAGGAGCGAAAGTCGTGACAAGTCAAAATTTGCGGTCAACAGATACACACTGTATCTGCTGGAGCGGGTTGCTGCTTCAGTAAAGCAACGGGAGCCTGTCCTGCTCGTGGGAGAGACTGGTACGGGGAAAACAACTTGCATCCAGACTCTGGCTAGTCTGCTGGGCCGAAAGCTCGTAGTCATGAACATGTCTCAGCAAAGTGAGGTCAGTGATCTCCTGGGAGGCTTCAGACCAGTCAACCTTCGGAGTGTAGCTCAGCCTTTGCAAACCGACTTCGAACGCCTTTTCGAGGCCACCTTCTCTCACAAGAAAAATCTACGATTCAAGAATGTCCTCTCAAGATACGCAGAAAAAGGTCAATGGAATCGAGTGACGACGCTCTGGAATGAGGCTATTCAAAAGGTACCGAGTACACTCAATTCGAACGATTCGCAGTTCTCGCGCGATGATGGGACAACTCGGTCAACACATAAAAGGCGAAAGCTCTTCGAGATGAATGAGGACTCCTTGAGGGTGCAATGGGACGACTTTGGTAGAAGAGCCAAGGCCTTTGAGCTGCAGTTGGGCTCCAATACTGAGTTCTTGTCCTTCAAGTACATCGAAAGTAGCCTAGTGAAGTCGGTCAGGGATGGAGATTGGGTGTTACTCGATGAAATTAACCTAGCCTCTCTGGACACGCTCGAGTCGATCTCGGATCTGATAGAAGGCAGTCGCAGTCTTCCTCCGTCCCTGCTGCTCACGGAATCCGGTTCAATGGATAGATTGCAAGCTCACGCAGATTTTCGACTCTTCGCGGCAATGAACCCTGCTACAGACATTGGCAAGAGGGAATTGCCGACAGGTATCAGGTCACGCTTTACGGAGTTGTACGTGGATAGTCCAGATCGAGATGCGGCGGTCATACGGAGTGTCGTCGAGGCGTATTTGTCTGACTCCGTATCTGACTCGAAGTTGGCCTCGGACGTTACAAGCTTATATCTAGAGATTCAGCGTTTGGCGGACCAGTTTGCAATCGCCAGCAGTATTGGACTCAAGCCTCATTTCACTCTGAGGACGCTCAGTCGTACGCTCATACACGCTCACGATATGGCGCCGTCGTGCAGCCCCCGGAGAGCTTTGTTCGAAGGCTTCCAGATGGCCTTCATGACTTCCTTGAACAAAACTTCACAGACTCGTATGGAACCTTTGATAAAGCAATACTTGTTCGGCAGGATTGCTACTGCTGACCTAGAGTTGAGGAAACCCATCAAGAGACCACCGGGTCCCCACAGCTCTCTGCAGGAGGGCAGATATTGGGTGAAGCGTGGTCCTTTCTTGGTCCAGGACCAGCCGCAGTACATAGTGACACCATCTGTCCGACAAAATTTGGACAACCTGACCAGAGCAGTCTCCACCGGCAGGTTTTCTATACTATTGGAAGGACCTACTTCTTCCGGCAAGACAAGCATGATCGAATACCTAGCAAAGAAGACAGGGAACAAGACTGTTCGCATCAACAATCACGAACATACGGACCTTCAAGAGTACTTTGGCGGCTATGTCTCCTCGGACGATGGGAAGTTGCACTTTCAGGATGGTGTGCTTGTGCAGGCACTTCGAGAGGGGTACTGGGTTATCCTGGACGAACTCAACCTGGCGCCCAGTGAGGTTCTGGAGGCGTTGAACCGGCTACTTGACGACAACAGAGAGTTGATGGTCCCTGATACTCAGGAACTGGTACGCCCACATGGTGGTTTCATGCTTTTTGCGACGCAGAACCCGGTCGGCCTTTACGGCGGTCGGAAGATTCTCTCCAGAGCGCTTCGCAGCCGATTTCTGGAGCTGCAATTCGAAGACATCCCCGTTGCAGATATGACAGAGATACTCCAGAAGCGAACCAATATACCGCAGTCCTGGAGCAAGCGCATCGTAAACGTGTACATTGAACTCATGCACCTTCGTCGGGAAGACCGCTTGTTTGAAGGGAGGACGTTTGCTACTCTGCGTGATCTCTTTCGGTGGGCCTTGAGGAAAGCGGACAGTCGCGAAGACTTGGCCCTGAATGGTTACATGCTGCTCGCTGGTCGTGTGAGGAAATCTGAGGAGCGACGGATCATCAAGACCGTGATCGAAAACTGTATGAGTAAAGAGGCTTCGAGAGTCACGATCGATGAGGAGAAGTGGTACGATGATGAGCATTCGCCAGCAACAGCATTGGCTGTTCAGTGCTCCACTGATAAGAATGTTGTGTGGACTGGGGCGATGAAGAGACTTTTTGCCCTCGTTTTTCGTGCGATAGAGAACAATGAGCCTGTGCTTCTCGTCGGAGAAACAGGCTGCGGGAAAACAACCGTCTGCCAACTGGTCGCCGATATCCTCGGAAACCCCTTGATTGGATTGAATGCTCACCGCAACACCGAGGCCAGCGACCTACTTGGGGCGCAGAGGCCTATAAGGGGAAGAGCAGAGGTTGAAAAGCAGTTACGGCTGGATTTAAAGGCAGCCTTGCACGGCATGCAAGCTAGCAATACAGGTACGACAACAACTGGTGAAACAACTCAGGAATTGCTCCATGCATTTGACCAGCTCGACAAGTCTGCTGCGGAGAAGATTGCATCCAGTCCAGTGTCTGCGATCGAACAACAAAGAACCCGACTCGGCGCTCTGTTCGAATGGGCAGATGGTCCGCTAGTTCGCGCAATGAAGAGTGGGCATTTTTTCCTACTTGACGAAATCTCGCTGGCAGAAGATTCCGTACTCGAACGTCTAAACAGTGTCTTGGAACCTCAGCGCACGTTGATGCTCGCTGAGAAGGGTCCTTTCAATACAAACATTCACGCAAAGGAAGGATTCCAGATCTTCGCCACTATGAACCCAGGAGGTGAATACGGGAAAAGAGAGCTCTCGCCCGCTCTGCGTAATCGATTCACGGAGATCTGGGTTCCTCCTCTCTCGTGTCTCGAAGAGATCGAACAGGTCGTTCGAGCAAAGATACATGCAGCCGCACGGCATTTCACCTCTGCACTTGTGCTCTTCGCTGCATGGTTCACCCAAAGATACACGCAGCGTACGACGTCGGTATCGCTTCGTGATATCTTGTCGTGGGTGTCATTCGTGAACCGCTACGCGCCAGATGATACTCTCTTCGGCATCGTTCACGGTGCTCTGATGGTCTTCATTGATACTTTGGGTGCGAACCCTGCCGCAATGCGTCCGATCTTACCGAGCTGCCTTAGCGACGAGAGGCGGTGTTGCTTAGATGAGCTAAACAAACTTCTCGCCGTGGATGCATCAGCGATCTACAATGAGAACGCTGAGCTTGTCATTACTGACGCAAACGCACGTATCGGCCAATTTTTCGTCTCAAGGGGTCCATTAGCTAAGAAGGACACCGAGTTTACATTCCTAACACCGACGACACGGCTCAATGCGATGCGCCTCTTTCGGGCGATGCAAATATCAAAGCCGATATTGTTGGAAGGAATGCCGGGTGTAGGCAAAACTTCCCTGATCACTGCCCTATCCGTATTGACCGGGATGCCTTTGACTCGCATCAATCTCTCGGAGGATACGGATCTCGTTGATCTTTTTGGCTCTGATGTCCCCGCTGAAGGAGCGTCTACAGGTTCCTTTCTTTGGAGGGACGGCCCTTTTCTTCGTGCCATGAAGGAGGGCGAATGGGTTCTCCTGGACGAGATGAACCTTGCTTCGCAGTCTGTACTTGAAGGCCTCAATGCTTGTCTTGATCACCGGGCTGAGGTTTACATAGCCGAGCTGGACCAGAAATTCCACTGTCATCCAAGGTTCCGAGTCTTTGCAGCACAGAACCCCCACCATCAGGGTAATGGGCGGAAAGGGTTGCCGATGTCTTTCGTCAATCGATTCACAGTGGTGTATGCAGATGCATATACCGAGGAAGACCAAAAACTCGTTTGCTGCGAAAGATATCCCGACTTCCCCCCTCCTGTCATTGACAAGATTGTCAGCTTCGTTACGGCTCTTGATAGATCCGTCAGCCTTGATGAGAAATTCGGAAGCGTTGGAAGTCCCTGGGAGCTGAACGTGCGCGACTCTATGCGTTGGCTCAAGTTGTTGTCGTCAACACCGCAAGGAGTTCGACCTGGTGGTACGGCCCGTGACTTCTTGGATACCCTGTTCAGGCAAAGATTCCGCACTGCGTCCGATCGCGAGTCTGTCTTGTCTATCTTCTGCGAAAGATTCGGCGGTCCGCACGAGGAGCGCGAGTTGTACCACAACCTTGGCCCGGGGTCATTCCAAGTGGGAGTGGGGCTACTTGACCGGAATGTCGAACGGTCGGAAAATCTTGTCGCTCCTGGCTCAATTCGGACGTTCGATTTGCCCGTCATGGAATCAATAATGTTGTGCGTGCGAGAAAGCTGGCCTGTGATTCTGGTTGGCCCTTCTGGCTCGGGCAAGACACGCCTTATAGAGCAACTTGCATCTCTCACCGGGGCGGCTCTAACATCATTTGCCTTGAGCGATGATGTCGACGTTGCAGATTTCATAGGGGGATATGAACAAGATGACGCCTTGAAAGAGCGCAATCTCTTCCTGGGTAGAGTCTCCCGCTTTCTGAGAGGGAAATTAATTCGAGCACTCAAGACCGGCCAGTCACACACAACCACTCAAGCTTGGGCTCTTGTTCGGATCTTGGGTCGCTTCGGGGAACGAACACCGCAGCTGGACTTACCTGACATTGATGCCCTACTGACTGCGGTCTTGCGGGGGGATGAGCATGAAGATGCTATCACTCTGTTGCGCGACTACGATGCTCTCTTACAGCAGTCGCGCCGCACTGAGTGCACTTCTTTCAAGTGGATTGACGGCACTCTCGTTCGGGCGCTACAGGAGGGGTGCTGGCTCATACTCGACAATGCTAACGCCTGCAGCTCGTCTGTACTCGACAGGCTGAACTCCCTGCTTGAGCCAAATGGATACCTTAGCATTAACGAATGCTGCGAAACGAACGGACGCGCCAGAACCGTACGAGCGCATACTAATTTCAGAATATTCTTGACTGTCGACCCCAAGTATGGTGAACTATCCAGGGCCATAAGAAACCGTGCGGTTGAACTGTGTGTTTTTCCTACTCAGGGCGCTGAAAAGCCGGGGCTTGACGTGTCTCTGTCCCTCCAGGAGTCTTCGCTCTACAGATTCCGCACTTTCAGATGTTTAGACGACGCCGAGCTCGAGGGTCAGGCGTGGGTCAAGCTCGTGGATATTGCTTTTGATCATCTATCGTCTGCAGACCTCAGACTTGGCAGAAGCTTCATTGCACAGGTAAAACTAGGACTGCTGGGCTCTGCTGGGGCCTATTTGGATGGTGTTCTTCGTGAAAGACTCGAGTTGCTCGCACATCTGTATGATAGCAGCACATACATGGGTCAGCTCGGAGCGCGGCTGGAGACGGCGGTGTCATCGCTTGCTGATAAGCTAGGCATTGAAAAGGTCAGTTTGCGTGCCCGCATAACGCTGCGCGTTTGCAAACGTCCAAGGCGCAAAGCTGATATTGTAGACTATCCACCCCCTCAACAACGCAACACTCAGACACCACGCTTCTTTCTCCACCGCTCATATACACTGGCTGGCGACTGTACATGACTTCTTCCTCGAAACATCCACAATAGGGCAGGCTTTCCACCAGTTCGGACATTATAGTGACAGATTAACTACCAAGGGAGACATCCGCGCTTCTGATGAACATGGTCATCATGCGCCCAGCGGCGTCAGCCTCCAGAAATCACTGACGTTTTCAGCACATGTGAAACAAATTCTGGTTGCGTGGTGTCAAAGGTGCTTGATGGACGGCCTTATCACTCAGGTTCGTCGCTTTATGAACTGCTCCGGACCGGTATACTGATTTTCATAGCATGAGCTTGGGCTCGCGAGACGTCTCAACCACTTCTGGTGGAAACTCTGGGAGTTGGTAACATCGGATGGAATGAATGAGACCATGTCACAAGCCGCATACTCAGCGGGAAATCATATGCTCAAACAATTGCAGAATAAGACAGGGCGATCATCGCTAGTTGCGGATCGGTTTGGACATGAATTACGGAGCTTGTACGCTTCAAGTCAACAGACCAGCGGCTGGAGCATGGAGAGACTGTGGCAGTCCTTTGTGGTTTATCATCCTTCCTCTTTCGACTGCTTACAAACCCTCATCCGGTTCGAGGAAGTTGTGGACCGATTTGATGCTCTCGCCTTTACCTTTCAAGTACCGGCGCAAGAGCTTACCCAAGTCCGACGCTCGTTCAAACTTGCCTTACAGGCAATGGCAATGGAAGATGCTTGTGGTGCACAACTAATCGAGGTAAGACCTGTCTTTTCAGCTTGTGTTCCTACAGCGTGTATCTCACTCCACTCATAGGACTCGGAAACGATCATTGCCCGCATTGAGGGATCGTTGCCAAGCACTCATGACGCTCTAGCACCATATTTTGCTTCGGAATTTGCTGCGTCGTGCCACACCATTGACCTTCAGCATGCTACACAAGACTGCAAAGCTGATTGGAGCGGTGATCAACTTTGCTCTCTGGTTGAACTGCTTGCTTGCAGGCCTACGAAGTATAAGGCTTATGCGGCAAACGAAAGACCACGTTCGCCTCCTATTCTCGCAGCTCTGTCCGGTTATTTGGGGGATGAAAAGGTAGAGGCGCTTGTCCCGGTGCTGGAACGTGGGCTCATGGTCTCTTTCCTCATGAAAGCGTGCGTAAGAGTGCAAGCAATTAGAAGGCGCGATGCTGACAGCGAAATAGGACAAGAGTGAAAGCTGTGAAGCTTGGGCAACTGAAGCTAATGGATCTAGAGCTCAGAACAGTAGGGCAACTGGTAGTTTCCCGATCATCCGAACTGATCAACGACCACGCGGTTCTGTTGGATATTGTGCTTGCAACTTTACTCCTTGAGGTTCTCCAGGCGCACGAGGACCTCTTTATGCCCGAAAGCTTCCGGTTCATCGCTTCTAGCTTGAAAAAGAATCGATCCTGCGATCTGTTACATGCCGACCTGATTCAATTCCGAGAACTCCCGGAAGTGTCAGCTTTCAAGCCTGTGTTTGATGAGTTTTTCACGACATGCTTGAGCTATCTGACGTGCAACTTCCACCAAAAATCTGAGAAATTCATTGCTGCATCGGCTGCATGGACAAGCTTCTCCATCGGCTGCATCTTAATTTATCTTCCCGATCATCCTTACGACCCTTATATGAGCTCCAGCTTACAGGCTCAACTTGATGCAGCTGAGAAAACTGACTTGAACTCGAAGCTATCAGCGCAGAGATATTTCGGCCGGAAGTTTGGCGGGCAAGAGAGGACTTTGCGCTCTCAGCTATACGAACAAGAATCAACCAATATAGGCACTTTGGGTTGCGAGCGCCAAGTGGCCCGTCCTCCGAGTCCTGAAATAAGCCAGCTCCAAGAGGAGTTTCGGCGCATTCTACGTTTAGCTGAAGAATCACGTCGAACTCTGTCCGACAAGCATGCATGTCTCTCAGGAAGCATCACCCTCCGCGTTAACATCGTTCGTATAATCACGCGGCTCTCAGAGAACCATCGAGCTTATGGTGATTTAATCGGCCCCGTCATCGGCTATCTTAGGTGCCTTAGTGTCGGCTCCATGTTCGCGTGCCTCAGTGAGCAGGCAGCCTCTTCGTCACAGGCATTCGAATTCGTCTGCAGCCAGACCCCCTTACTCGGTGCTTCTCCCGAATCATGGCTCGCCAACGATATGCGTGCACTACCTTTCAGTCGATTCGACCAGCCAGTGATTCAAATGCACGCGCTCAGGAGCGTATCTCTTTACCGAGCTCTGCATTCATCCTTTTTGCCGCCCGAAATCGTAGAGAGGCATCTTCATGATCTGGTTGCGGCTCTCTACGAAAGGTGGTCAGATGAACGGGATCAAAGAATGAAGAAGGACGCAACGTTTAACACCATGTATAGATACCGTGGACCTGGTCTTGACGACAACGGTGACTTGCAAGAAGATCACGACGAGGAGCTGCTGGCGACCAAAGGGCATGGCATGGACTCCAACGATTCGCATTCAGCGTCCACCGAGTACATGGAAGAGCTGGTTGAAGTGCACCGATCACTTTTTGCGGATGGCGAACAGGCAACTCATAAGCTCCAAGTCTTGATTAAATGCACCGGACATGTACTCAGCACCGTGACCTCCAGCGAAAACACAGTTCTATCAATGGAAAGTAACCGGAACATACTTCCGGCGCTTGTGATGGTCCTGAACGAGGAACTCGAATCCTCACGGGACCCTTCTAGAGTGACCACAAAGTATAACTTTTACCGGGACTCAAACTACCTCGAGGCAAAGAATTTGCTTGATCTTGTGCATAAGCTCCAGGCCCAGTTCAGAGACTTCCACAAGAGTTGGCCGGAGCACGCAAGTTTTCTCGAAGTCCTCCAAAAATGCGAAGAGATACTGCGACACGAGATTTCCGAGCCCCTCTCAAAGTACTTGTCCATGTGCAATGACCTGCAAGATTCCATATCCCGATTGGGTTCTGTCGCAAGCAGCCGATTCACCTCAGCAGGCACATCCGAAGAACTGAACGAACTGTGTACCAGATGGACGCAGATTGAGCTACACACTTGGACCGGACTTTTTGAGATTGAGCTCGATCGTTGCGCCAAAGATGCCAATGAATGGTGGTTTATTGCATACGAGATGATTGTAAAGACACCAGATACCTTTTCCGATACTGGAGAACACATCACTGATTACGCCAAAATTCTGGTATGCAAACTCGAGGAAAACATTCGCACAACATGCGTAGGCCAATTCGGTCAACGAGTCCTCATCATGGAGCAGCTCGCTCGGCATGCAACTCTGCTCAGTAAGGGCAAGTCGTTTTTCAGCGTTATCTGCATGGCCGTCAATACTTTGGTGGAGTACTTCTCCCAATTTACTTCGCAGATTGCCACTTTCTTACTCGACAAACGACTGTCCTTAGATCAACAGTTGCGACATATTGTGGGAATAGCTAGCTTGCAGAACGAGAAAGAAGGAAACCGGCAGAGCCTGAATTCAGTGCGCAGCAGATTGACTATGCTGTCGAAGAAATATCGCACCGTGTTAAGACTTCCCGTCGAGCCTGTTATCAACCAGCATATGTCCGGTCCTACCGTCCCGGTGAGCAGGTTGGAGAAGCTCAAGACCGAAGCGCTTGTGTCAGTTGCCGACAGGATTGACCCCAGCGCCTCTCAGATCTGTATGTCTCATCTTCAAGGGTGGAAGTCGAGACCATTGAGGTATCAGAACATTGCAAGCACGTTGTCCATCATGCGCGGCAGTCTTGCAAAATTTGGGCCGACTGAGGCTCTGTTGGAGGAAACAGAATCCCTGCCACTGCATTTGGAAACATTCTTCAAGAGCTTACGGAAGACCCCGACCACTAACGTCGTGAGAGAAAATGACACTCGAGCGAAGCACATGAAAACTCTCTTGCGACGCATGTTTTCCGACACCTTGAGGGATTTGCAGCACATGGGTTTCGCTTCCAGACTGCAGGTGAACATCCCACAAGCTTCGTGGTCGGTCTCATACATACTATCCATGATTCCCATGCTTCCAAAGCATGACGCTCTTCGCAATTCCCGTGCGACGCAGGAGATTGTTCACGCAATCACAAGAGTCTTGCCAGACGCGTACGAAGTGCTACTTCGGCGCCCGCTCCATATCCCCGCAGCCGAAGTCGAAAGAGCCTTCGGTTCTATCGACAGCTTGCTTCAAGCTGTCTCGAAGCAAAGGTATTATTTGGCTACAGCAACAAATCAGTTCCAACTGCTTGAAGATCGTGTCGATAGCGCCAAGCTTCTGTGGGCGCCTAATAAATACACGATCACGCCACTCTCGGCCGATGCGAAGATTGAACTGAAGGCTTTCACACAGATGATGAACATGCTACCAGCTTTGATTGCCGTATGCTTGGAAGTCCTGGATGCTCAAGCCAGTCTCGGAGCGTTGGGCCTCTCACCAGTAATTGCCATGTTGCAGAACTGGAGACAAATCTTTAAAGCATTAGCTCTGAAGTTGAAGAGTCTTCCAAACCTACCCGAGGGCACCTACACCAATCTGCATGAAGAACTGACCCAAGAGATCAGATTGTCGGTACACCGCTTCAACTCCGAACTAGGGGAGTGCAGAACTGAGGTTCCCAGCGTTGAAGCAGTCCTCAGACAGGTGGAGGTGTGGTCACAGATGGCCTCTAAGCTCGACTGGATTGGTGGTACTGCTCAAGACTTCAAGAGCAATAGTGGATGGAGTGCCTCCCTAGTCGAAACGCTGGATGGAATACTTGGGTCAGTCCAGGACCTAGAAGACGTGACAACAGGAGATATCTCGACGGAGACGAAAGCATGGTTTATTCGAGTGGATCGAAGTATTGCATCGGCCATTGCAGCCTTGCGTACGGAAAGAATTGTCGTCTTACTCAGCAACGCTCTCGACAACTTACAGAACCTGGAAATCCGCGAAGAGAACGCCTTTCAGGTTTCAGCTGCCTATTTGGAGACTGTGATGCCGATTATAGAACAATATCGTCATATGCTGCTTTACTTGCTCTCGAAGCTCGATGCATCTCATGCAGCTGCCTGTAGGCTCCTGTACTCAATTGCCTGGTCAGTCGTACAGCTATCTGAGCTGAGTCCTCATGATTCTGCTATGAATTCCGCCGAGGAGAAGGAACACGCAGCTGGCGTCGACAATGAGAGCGGGTTTGGCTTTGGGCAAGGATCTGAATTCATAGATGCGGAGATTGACGCTCACGGAGACCCAGAGATTGAGCAGGAATCCACTGAGGAGGGAAGGGATCCTGGGAATGCAAATGGTCAAGAGACAGATGGAGATAGCAAGAGAGCAATCGGTGGGGAGATCTCGGGTGGCGACATCCAAGATTGTGCATCGGATGAGTCTGAAGGGGAGAAAGACTGGGATAGCGTTGGCAGCGTCACGGACCTTGAGTCGCCAGTTATTGATGAGCGATTCTGGGATCAGGCAGGCACAGAGAAGGAAGCGATGGAAGAAAAGAGAAAAGATGAACAGCACGCGGGTGGGAGCATGAAGCATTCACAAGCGGTTGACGGCCAGGGAATGAGTGATCAGGGAATCAGGGAACAGCAAGGGAATGGAAGTGAGTCGAACAGAGCAGCGACCGAGCTTGGCCAGGAGAGAAGAGACTCAGATGATATCGATGCTCTTGAGATAGAAAGCGAAGAGCATCAGCCTACGCCGCCAGATGAAGATTTCCTGACAGGATGCGATCACACGGGGAGCTCTCAGTCACAAGAGTACGAGTCAACTCCACGACAGGAGGCTGACTTAGCTCCGAAAGAAGCATCAATTCACGAGGACTTGCAAATTGACCAGATTTACTCAAGTCCCGGCGTTGAAGATATTTCTGACGAAGAAACTGCGGATATCGGAGGCTTGACGAGCCCTTACCACAGTGATGCCTCAGACACTCCCCCGGGCGATCAAGCGAGCGTAAACATCGAGCACCCGGTTCCGAAGCCCATCACACGCGATCCAAAAGAGTTCGGTAATCCGCAAGAAAACGCTGCGCTCATGTCAGGGGATCAGGTACGAACATCCAATCAGATTGACGCACAAGCAGCAGGCAATGCCACGAATGAGGGTCTACAACCGATAAGCACCCTTCTTCAAAGTGCCTCCGGACACAACAAAGGCGAGACCTTATCATCTTTCTCGAACGGCCCAGAGTTGCCGCACGACCGCGTAGAAAACAAGAGTAGCAGCCGGCTAGGAGAAAGTGAAGCACTCTCTCACGATGATGACACTCCTCAGAACGGACTTTCAGGATCTCATGCGGATCCGTCAGTGGGATCAGATGAGGAGCATGCCCTTCGAATCAGAGCTTTCGCGAAGCTGGGTGCTGCACTCGACCAATGGTGTGAGGCGTTCAGTGAAAGTCGTAACGGTGATTTACGAGATGGGTCTGCAGCGGATGACCCCTCAAAACACATAAACATGACGGATATGGAGAGTGACGATATAGAAGACGCAGAAAAGAGGGCCGTGGCGCAGGCTGTTCCTGACTTGATGAAAGATCTAGGGTTGCCACCGGATCAAAGCATGATCCCATTGCCTCCTGAGCAGACCTTCCGGAAACATGACCATGCCGGCGTCGAATCGCCACGAGAGCTCAAGCATGAGCACGAGCGCGAACAATCGCAGCTGCAAGTACAACCTAGACCGAATTTTCCAGTCCGGCGGGGGCCCGACAGGCAGGCTCGTGTCTTCGTCGGGGAAGATGTCAAGCCACTACAGCAGGACGAGCCAGAAGGCGATGACACTGACAACTTGCACGATGTCGAAACAATGGATGCAGACCTTTCGAAGACGCGCCCCGACAAAGCTACGCGCAACACAAACGCGGAATGGGCGCAGCATGAGCATTCAACCCGGGACTTATCCATGATACTGACCGAGCAGCTTCGCCTCGTCCTGGAACCCACTGTAGCCACGAGACTCCGAGGCGATTTTCGTACTGGTAAACGCTTAAACTTGAAGCGTATAATCCCGTACATAGCGTCTCGGTACAAACGCGACAAAATATGGATGCGGCGAACGGTCCCGACAAGGCGTTCATATCAGATACTACTGGCACTTGATGACAGCAAGAGCATGTCCGACAGCAGAAGTACCGAATTGGCTCTTGACGCCTTGGCACTGGTCGTCAATGCTCTTGCATCCCTCGAAGCAGGGGACATTTGCGTCGTCAGCTTCGGCGAGCGTGTGAACGTGGCGCATCAGTTTGGACAGCCATTCACCCACGAGGCCGGCGCGGATGTTCTCCGCTACTTCAATTTCAACCAAGCCAAGACTGATGTGGGCAGACTGGTTCGTGAGTCGGTTCGACTGCTGCAGAACGCGAGGGTCGGAGTGACACGGTCTCAGGCAGATCTATGGCAGCTGGCGCTTATAATTTCCGACGGGGTGTGTGAGGACCACGGAACCATTCAAGGGTTGGTACGGCAAGCGCAACAAGAGCGCATCATGTTGGTTTTCGTCATCGTGGATGGAGCTCACAGCAATGCAACTGGGCAAGGTCATGGACAGAGCATCTTGGACCTGCAGACCGTCGACTTTGTACCTGATGATCAGGGCGAGTTGAAGTTGAGCAGGAGAAGATACCTTGATTCTTTTCCATTTCCATGGTATTTGGTCGTCCAGGAAGTTTCACAGCTACCGTCAGTCATGGCGATGGCGCTGAGGCAGTGGTTCGCAGAGGTAGCTGATGCGGCGGTTTGATAGAGAGAGCACGGTGTTTGCACGACCAAGAGAGAGGTTTTGCTACGCTTGTGAAAGCCTACATATGCGAGTCAGGGCCTCGCCGTACGTAGCAAAGGATAGGTTTGGTTGACGAGAAAACGATGCTTTCCAAGGTTGCAGTGTATGCGGAGCATCTCTCGCAAAGATTTGTTGAACGCACTGCGACATGGTGGCAGATACTCCTTGAGGCTCCGTCCATTTCCCACCCTTGATTAGATTGCGCCATCCTGAAACCTCTCCATGCCCTTCTTGATCTCTTTCACAATCTCATGTGCATCGCTTTCATTAGCAGCCTCGAAGTCATACCTTTTAGTCTCGCGTTCTCGATACACCATAACACGGAAATGTCTGGGATGTCTTCTGCTGACCTTACTTCCTACCACACTGCTGAAGTGTGCGGTCACCGTCTTGGGCGTGGAGTCAAACAAAGCCTTGGTGCCCCCGGCATTCTCCCCGGGCATGATGTGCATATACTCTTCGTCCAGTGCCAAGATTCGTGACGATGAAGAATTGAAGGACATTGGCTGCTTACGTGTGACTGCATAGCGCTTATAGTTGGCAGCACTCATCGCCGATATCAAGGTCGGATAGTCCTGTTTCTGATTAAGTGGGTGGAGCGGCGCACCTTTCTTTCCCTTTCTGGGTGTACTGCCCGTGGGAATGAGAAGGGGAGCGTTAGGAGAGCTGCTGCCGGGCGATCCACTGAGCCCGAAGGTGCCGTCACCGACGAAACGGCGTCGCACGAGATCGAGGGCGAAATGATCCCCGAGTGCCTCGACAGTTCGGTCGAGAGGCGCAACGGTGGAGGTTCCGGCAACCTTAAGGATGAAGAGTCCTTTGTCGACGTTTAGCTTCTTGCACGCCTGATCGAAAACTTCGGCGATGTAAGTGTCACTGGGGACGTTGATATTGAACTTTTGAACACTGAAATCATTGTCGGTGAAACGAATGGAAAGTGTCTTTGGTGCCCCTTTCCGAGGGGTAGCATGCGATACTGGCGCTGCTGGTGCATCTAGGAGATTTGCACTGTCCTTTCGAAAAGGACTCGACATAAAGTTGTGACCCGTGATTGGGTTATGTTGTAGTGCCGCGGAGAGCCCAGACACGCTGGAACCATGCTGTGCGTGAGGAATTACAATAGGCTTCTTTTCAGAGCCTTCGTGCTCACGTTCGAACCGATTATCTAGAGCCAGCGCTGGTGTCAACCGATCGTTCTCCTGTACCTGCTCGCGAGTTGCCTCAACGAGAGCAAACTCGTCCCAGGGTTTGTCTCGCGACCTGCCGCGAACACCTCGATTGTTGTTGGAAGTGAAATCCACGATGGGTCTGGTTCTACCCAGCGCGGGGAAGTCATAATCAACCTCTCCGTCTTCTACCATTCGCAGAGTCCAATGATTGACACTGCTCTGTTCGCTTGATATGGGAGGCTCTAAGCCCTCTTCCAGATATCTCCAGAGGCTAAAACCTATGGCATCCGCGACCGTGACGCCATCTCCTTCGCTACTGCTGCGGCGAAGCAGCAACTGAATAGGAGCCGCGGGATTCTTCGTGAATGGCGCGTAAAGTTTGATGTATAGTGGATTGGGATCTCCCTTTCCAGACAGAGACGCGTACCGCTCGAACGGGCTACGAGGACCTTGATTCCTGGCCTTGATTGCCAAAGAGAGGGCACTGACGGGCTGCACGACGCTGATCGGTCTTGGCGGTGGAAGGGCTTGTAGAAGAGCGGGCGCCTGCCGCGACCTTTTCGGAGATTCGTTGTTGGGCGTGAAGGCAGCTGGGACTGGCTCGACCTCTGCGCCTGGAAGAGAGGTGAGAGCACCGGCAGTCTCTCCGAGTAGAGAGTTGGAGTCCGCGCTTCCGCTGAAGCCCGAAGAGAGAGAGCTCCCTGCCGATTCGGAATCGTCTCCTGACTGCACGCCTGATTTCCTCTCATTATCATCCTCTTGAATACGCTGGGATAGCATGTGGCTAGCCTTGACTGCTGCATGTGAACGTATCGTTTTTCTCCGAAACACCGAGGGGTTCAGCTCGTTTTCCGAGGACAAATCGCTGCTCGTGGCCGTGTCTCTCCTCGCTCTCTCTTTGATCGCCTCCACAGTACCCAATGACCCACGCCGCAGTCGGCTGCTGTCGGGAGGCCGGGACGGTGAGGTCACAAGTAAAGAAGGGCCACGGAGAAAATCGGTACTGCGAAGTGGAGAGGACCCAGCGCGCGAACGAAGCGGCATCTTGCTGAACTTTATTTGTCGTGCAGCTCTGCATAATGACTCAGCTCGTCACGATCTCTAGGAAGTCCCTGGCAGTTTAGATCACGTACCGGTCAATGTCCTCATCGCTCTCATCGCTGAGGTCACTGCTGTCTTCCTCTTCTACAGGCTCCTTCCTCCTCCTTCTCTTTGATACGGAGGCCGCTCCAACCGTGTCGTTGCTTGCACCCTCCCATGTAGTCATCCCGCCATCCTCCTCCTCATCTTCTGTGAGGCCAGAGCCAGTCGCACCGGCCGGCCGACGGGGCGCTTGGAAGTAATCGGACGTTAACCCCGTCGGTATCGGTGGCGAGTACGTCCGCTTCACCTCTGTGACATTTGGAAGCCATCCTGCGGCACGAAAGGCTGGGTTATTGAGTATTGAGGTGTTGACACTTATCAGCCGCTCGCCAACGCCGTCCCTGATGCTTGACAAGTATGCCGTCCTAAGTTGGTACAGAGCGAAACTTGCCCAAGGTGAGACAATAGACCGTATCTTCTTGGATGGCACTCACTCTTCGTCCTGCAAAAGAGACATGGGCAACACATATGTATCCAGAGCCGAAGTCGGCCAGACGTATCTCAACAATAGGCAGCGCGTGTGTCGGAGCCGAGTATGTACCTAGGCACTCTAGGTAGTCGAGCAAACTCAAGTCTTCTTTTTCAAACTACAGGAGCGTCTGCACAACTGCCTACCTAGGCATGTGCCGTGAATGCTGCGTGGTGTGATTCAATCGCGGTCCGCAAAAATCCGTGTCGTTTGACGCGGAAGTAAGAGTGGAGGATGCTGATATGTTACAAGTTTCAACACATCATGATACTCTCTCATCCTTCGTGCCCACAAATTCGACTCTACCTTAGGCCGTAACCTTGCACAATCCAATATGCCGACAGACGGCAGCGCGCTTGTCAACTACCCGGATTCTGACAATTCCGACATCGAAGAGAACTCTCACCAAACCACGTCTCTCAAGGGCGGAGCGCGTCCTAAGCAAGGCTTGTTCCACAAGAAACTACACTCGGCGACTTCGCACAAGATTCGCATCAACCTCCCGACACCGCTGATAACAGCAGATGATGCTGATATCGACGCGCCCACAGCAAAGAGGGTCCGCACGACTGGGCTAGGCGGTTTCAATTCCTTGTTGCCGCCACCCAAGAAGCCCGATCGAGGGCGGTCAAGCAACGATGACTCGGGAACGACCGCCAGGCTACATGGTGGAGATACGGGTGTGCTCAAGACTGGGATCGCGCCCTCGTTCGCCAGGGACGCTTGCGTACCCGAATCCGAACAAGCATTGGAGAGGACATGCAATGAGGAGTACCGGCAATCGAGGCTTGGTCCGGCTACGGTCCTACGGGAGCAGGAGTTACCCAAAGGTGGAGGAGAGGAGCAGAAGATGATCGGCAGGCCTGTCTTGTTCAAACCACTCTCGGTAACGAGACAGATGCGAAAGAAGACAAGTCGTCGCGAGGACACAGCTCCCGGCGCAAGCTCAGAGACACGGTCCGCTGGGAGTTCAGCTGCAATACCACCAGACTCCAGTCATTTGGAAGAAAGAAGTACAGGAACCACTACAACCCCCGCTTGTTCCCTCTTTTCCTTTGCCCAAGAAGAGAGCTCCTTCATACCACAATCAACGGCGAATGAAGGGAAGACGCAAGTCGGAAGCGCGTTCACCACGAGATTGGGGACCGAAGCGGCCCGCGTTGCTTCCGACGCAGCTGGTAGGGCTGAAGCCAACGATTCTTGCGAAGAGCAGCCGCAGTCACTCGGTACAATAGCTAGTGATCTCAAGCTGTCGGTATCAGCTCGCCGCCAGCTTTTTGGCCGTCAAAGTGGCAAGGGGAATCTTCAACCAGAGCTACCGGCTGTAAGCATAATGAAGTTCAATACCGACGACGAATATGCTTTCAACGAGTCCATCCGTGCGAGTGGCGACTCTGCACAGCCAAACCCCGTCCGAGCGATCGCGCCGGGAAAGCACAGTCTGAAGCAGCTTGTGAACGCTGCCAGTAGCCAGAAAGAGGCATTGGAAGAGCAATTTGCGAGTGGAAAGAGGAACAGAAGGGAGGCCGGAGGCAAGTTTGGATGGTAAGATATCACATATCCGAATAATCAGACGAGAGCAGACGTGCTTGTCTGCTCTGTCTTCTATGTACGGGCATGGTCAACGGCTTCCGTGCCAGATATACACGCTCGACACGGGACTTCCTAAGCCCGGAAAGCCATTTGTCAAGATGTCTGACCACAATGCCCCGCGCATCACTGAGCGGAGACCCGCCACCTTTCAAACAGGCTGCGGACCGCATCGGATGTCATTGGCACAGATATCCGATCGGTCCTGAAGAACTTCAATCGTCCAAGATGGGTCGGCCGCAAGCCTGCTCGTGTGTGTTGGGTGTTTTCTCTTCGATCCAGAGGATCGTGGTAGCCACGGCCGAGGTCTGACAGATGTGGATGAATAGAGCTCGTTGTCAAGAATTGCCTTCATTCAGTTGCACATCTCGAAGGTGCAACTCCCCAACCCCTAGGACTCGGAACCAGCTCCTTGGTCGTCGTCCTCAATTCCATCCTCTCCCAACGGGCTGATCCGAGGCTCGAGGGCTTCAAGATCCTCAAGCGTCATGCGCGAAGGTAGTTTCCATAGACTTGTCCCACAAACCCGCTCTTTTGTCAAGAGGTCATCGACAAATTGATCCATGTACGTGAGCGTGAAGCTGTCGCGCCTGCGTTGTCTCAACTTGCGGTAGTCTGCGAGAAGTGGCTCCAACGTTTTGTAGATTTCGACCGGCTCCCAAGTGAGGCGGATATAGAAGGCGGCGAGCGCCCTCAGATACTTGAAGTGCCCTTGGCCGCCATCCATGTTTTTCCCTGGTTCGCTCGACATTGACGATCCAGTCCGCCCATGCCCGTGAGAATCTTCTCCGTCATTCCAGAAGAGATACTCCAACACAATCTCACGCTCGGGAAGCAGTTGAAGCAGTTTGAACGCCAAGCAGAGGAATGGAGTGGGCTTCTGCATGCCGTACGTGCCGCCGATAGAGGTAAGTGCCACTGCACGGTCGCATAGCGTTGCAGCGTTGAGGCCGAAGCATTGTTCCTTCCAATAGTATGACTCGGTGATCCGGTCGCGAACGGCCTTCTCGAACAAAAGAGCGGGATTCTGGCCTCGAACGAGAGCACCGCTATAACCGCGATCATCCAGCATTTGCTGGGCGTCCGCCCTGTGGGTCTCCATCATTTGCAGGCCTTACCACAAGTTCTACAGATCGATTCGAAAGTCAGAGAGCAGGATGTGCTACCACCGATGATGATGCTGCTTCCCTGTAAGGTAAGCTGTCACACTATAAAGAAGTTTATAAGTATCGTCCACAGTAGATCAATAAAGAAGACTACGGAGTACGGGATTATAAGCCCCAATAGCACAACTAAAAAGGCCGGCCCTGATAGCTGTGCTCTTGGGCTTATAATCTAACACTACCCAGTAGCTCAGAATTCGCTACACACATCATTATTTCAATAGCGGCGATACGACATCAACCAGGCCTGGGGTTACTGGGAGCTAGGTAGCAATCTGTTTGATCCCACTCAACTCGTACAGGAAGCTTTTGAGTACATCTGGAATCTAAGGCATGAATCTATCGGAACGAATTCCGCGAATTCCACCAATCTCCTCCCGGTGTCATTTCCTAGCTACCTCCTTTGCCTCCTTGCTTGGGCACTTTGAGCTTTCCTAGATCATGAATCCACACCTTTCCTTTGCAATTCTTGACAAACCCTTCTCGCGCCTTCACGGTGTGGAAGACCCATTGGGTAGACTCTCGTTCGACGCCGTCGATTTCGACCATGACAAGATCCTGCCCTTTAATACCTTTCCAATCCGGCATCTTTGTAAACTTGACATGCGCCCCAGAAGCAATGTGCCCAATTAGCAGGTCTACTTGAGACAAAGCTTTCAAGTCACCTTCAAGGTCCCTGCCTCTTCTACTACTCCAGACAAGCCTTTTCCACTCGTCGTCTGCTGGCCCGTCTGCGTACCACAAATACTTTGTCGTTAAGGCCCTGATGAAGATTTCAGGCACGGCAACTTGAATTATGGCCATGTCCGAAACCTGGGACTTGTGTTTAGCCCAGGTCGCGTATCGCTCTGCGGGCTCTCTTTGCGGCGTCCAGTACGAGTCTTGTTACGCCACCGAATCGCCTGGGGCGGACGAGATTTTGTTGAAATCAAATTCTTCTGTCCTTTCGTCATAAAAAGCCTCGGCCCGCACCCTATCCTGCGACCTCCATAGCATGGTGTGTCCGTCTTGGAGTGACGGCGCTGTCGACATTGCAACCGCTGGCGCGACTTGCTCTTTTCCTTGGTCGAGAGATGAGTGTGTCGTGGTTGTTTTCGGCGAATGCGATTCCGGCGAGGGATCATGGCCTACCTCCTCCTCGCTGGTTGGCGGGCCCAAAATAGGCACCGTCGATTCTGGTACTTCTTGCACATACGACGCAGTCTGTCGACTGTATTCAATCCTTCCTGCCTCTATCCGCAACCGCTGATCAAGTACCTCGAGGGAACCGTACCGCATCCTCATTGCATCCAGTATCCAGAATTCACAGCTCGCGGAATACCGGATGTCTTCAAATTCGGGGAGAAGTATTGCAGTCTGTAACTCTGCGCTGATGCCAGCGGCATTCATAAACGCCGTCCATTCTTCGATACTATTGTTGTTAGTGATTCCCCATGCCGTCGTCTCCACTTTCCACTGCGCGAGTTCCATAAACCCATTTTCAGGGTTGTCATTGTCCTTAGCTGCGCTGCTATAACATTCCTACAATAACTCTGCGGTTAATCGGTCGAAGCCGATGAACTGGTACGTTTCGAAGCTTTCCAGTTCCGCAGGGACTTCCACAAAATCGCTCTCCTCCGTTTCCAATGACGCCCTAAAGGTTTCCGCTGATATCAAATCAGTGGACAGGGGGGCCATCGCTCGCCGTTTTCGGCGGGGTCGTTGGATGCGAAATCGTGGCTGTCGATATCCGCCTCTTATTGTTCATCACTGCCGACAGCAGCTTCTCACGCTCGAAAATTTTTGCCATATCATCCGAGACCGTCCGAGTATGGGTGCCAGTCGTTGACATTGTGAATGATATTTCGCCTGCCTTTAACTTAGCCTTGGTGTGGTTGGAAGGCTCTGAAAAATGACGGAAAGACAGATCGATGGAGCAGCTGCAGCTGTCTACTGCTTGACACTGCAGATGTTGAGGTTGGGAGAAAGGAATTTTCCTTTGAGAGAAATCGGATATTGATGTTAACCGGCCTTAAGTCTGAGGCTGGACACATAGATACATACTTGAATCATCTCTTGGCAGTAGTAATACGGTCAGATATTTCAAGCTACTATTAAATCTCTCTATTTACTCCGGTAGTATGTAGGGATTTGACCGATACGTCTTTTATATACTTTATTTTTACCGACATAGCTGCTTACATAGGTAGTATGACAGGGAGCTAAAAGGATAGTAATTACTATTAGATGCCAGTGAAAAAGTAGAAACTAGATCATTTATTAAAAATAGTAGTATCGGTACGAAGCTACTGTGTATGTACATGAGCAGAACAACCCCTAAATCAAATGAGCCCCTGTATCCACTAGGTACCTCTGTACTTAGGTATTGGTTAGTGATACTTGGTATGCTTCATACACATAGGTAGGGAGAAATCAGAAACCCTATCCTTCCGGATGAGACAAAAAGCAAAGTACATGTAGACGGGAGCCAAGGCCTGGAAGTTGACCACTCCGTACCTACCCCTCGTCCTCCTGATATCAGAACGGATCAATTCTCTTCTTTCCCGCTCTTGGCTCCTCACTGTCGCCTATACCCTTTGCTGCGCATTGCGAGTTGTGCGTATCGACATATATATACACACGGAAACCTATAGTGTGGATCCTCATTCTTCTGTTCAGCCCGTCCTTTTCCATCAATTGAGCGTCCTGCTGGGTGCCCACTGGTCGGGCTTCTCGCCGGCTCATTTCAAACGCTCCAACTCTCGCTTCCATCCAACATCGGCGCTGCAGCATCTTGCTACGCGGGCTACCATAGACCTGCGCTGCCAATTGTCCGCAACGAGCTCGCCTGTCTCCCACCTCTTTGGGAAGGATCGCACGGACAAGCGCTGTTCTGCGGTTGGATCACAACTCGGCCAAACCCGACGTCAGTTGTGCTGTGACCAGACCCTTTGACTCTCTGACAGGGTCCCTCGGGAGCGCCGCGCCAGTATCTCGAGCACCGCGCTTCGAGCCGTGGTTGCTAGCAGACGGGCCCGGTCAGAAGCTCTTCGATATCGATCGCTCCTGTGACGCAGCCTGGGCAAGAGTTCGGTGTGCTTGGCATCGATTCCTCCCAGCCCCTCGCTTCCATGCCAACGCTCGGTTTCCTGAAGAAGAAGCGGACGAAGGACTCGTCGGGCTCAAAAGACATTGACTCCGACTTCCCAGTCAAGGACGTTTCCGCTCCCGCGTTGGCTGATTCCTCAAAGCCTCAGGATCGTCCGTCCTCGACCAGGGTGACGCCGGACGGTCCGGCAGCAGCATACGCAGGTGCGCCTCACCTCTCGTCGGAGGCGAAGAACGCCGAACACATGACGCCAACCGCTCTCGAGAACCCGTTGAACGCGCAGGGGGGCCATACTTCCTTCGAACCGGCAGCGTACCACCAGACCCAACAGAATGTCGCAAGCATACACAACCTCATCAACCAGACCAACAGTGCCCCGGCGGCGCACTCTAGTCGCGACGGCGACGGCGACGGCGACGGCAAAGGCTCTGCCACCAACGGCGGTGTGATGAATCCAGGGATCGTGAGCGCTGCCGTTCCAGTCCAAAATCCGGTGAGGACGACCAAAGGAAAATATACCCTGTCGGACTTTGCCATACAGCGGACCTTGGGTACCGGCAGCTTCGGTCGAGTCCACCTGGTCCAGTCCAAGCACAACCAGCGCTATTACGCCATCAAGGTGCTCAAGAAGGCACAGGTGGTGAAGATGAAACAGGTCGAGCATACCAACGACGAGCGCCGGATGCTTCAGAAGGTCCGGCACCCCTTCCTCATCACCCTGTGGGGCACCTTTCAGGACTCGAGGAACCTGTATATGGTCATGGATTTTGTAGAGGGAGGCGAGCTTTTCAGCTTGTTGCGGAAGTCTCAGGTAAGGCAGGACCGCCAGCGCGTAGCGTCTGACCGTGTGGCCTTTGTCGTGCTGATTGTCGCGTAACCGCAGCGCTTCCCCAATCCCGTGGCCAAATTCTATGCCGCCGAGGTCACGCTTGCGCTCGACTATCTTCACTCTCTGAACATTATCTATCGCGATCTGAAACCGGAGAACTTGCTGCTGGACCGACATGGCCACCTCAAGATCACAGACTTTGGGTTCGCAAAGGAGGTCCCCGACATCACCTGGACACTTTGCGGCACTCCGGACTACCTCGCTCCGGAGGTCGTGGCTTCCAAGGGCTACAACAAGTCCGTGGACTGGTAAGTGCTCCGTCTCTGCTCGGGTTTGCGTGCCGCTCTGAGGCGTTCACACGCTGAGACTTGCCCTTGCGTGTGCAGGTGGTCGCTGGGCATCCTGATATTCGAGATGCTTTGCGGATTCACTCCCTTCTGGGACGGCGGGTCTCCCATGAAGATCTACGAAAATATCCTCAAAGGGCGCGTCAAGTATCCGCCGTACATCCATCCGGATGCGCAGGATCTCCTTCAGAAACTCATCACGCCAGACCTCACCAAGCGGCTTGGCAACCTTCACGGTGGGTCCAAGGACGTGATGCAGCACCCTTGGTTTGCAGAGGTGACGTGGGAACGGTTGGGGAAAAAGGACATTGACGCCCCATACGTCCCGCCGGTGCGCGCTGGGGTGGGTGACGCCAGTCAGTTTGACAAGTACCCGGAAGAGACGGAATCCTATGGTCAGACGGGAGAAGATCCGTAAGTCTTTGCCTTTACCTCTGACTGGCATGATCCACTTCTGCTGTTATGCCACCACTCCGGAGCCGAACAGTATCACTAATCTGTTTACTTGTCTGCGTAGTCACGGTCGCCTGTTCACGGACTTCTGAATGCTCGCATCATGCGCTCGGCATCCGACAAGCTCGCTCGGCAGGCTTGTACTTCCTGACGCAGATGTTCGTGCCAGCTGCGTCGGTCTGCGAGCAAGTACGATTTTACGCTCATGATTGATTCGCAACAGCCAGAACTGCTTTACGGCCCGAGGGACGCCTCCATGCTCTGCTGTCACACGCTCCTCTGTATTTGGTGTTGTCGTTGGAAAATTTTGCATGCGGCGGTGGATCGAGAGAGCAATTGCCTGTTTGGAGGCGGCGCGTGCTGGTGGGGATTCGATCGGCTTCGAAACGATGATCGTTCTTAGAAACTATGTAGAGACCAAGGCTCATCTCCGCCACTAGTGGTGATTGATGGTAGATCCACCTATGATATGAAGCGACCACACGACCGACTCTACGCCAGCCAGGGCGCTCGTCTGTCTCTCACTTGTGAATTACGCATGCATAAAGACTGCCAGCACGGGATGAGCCCAGTGCCATCGATGGAGCAAACGAACCGTGGAGCCGAGTGAACGTGGCATCATACGATTAACGGCACTCGAAATGTCCAAGTACTCGTTAATAACAGCACGCAGACCCGGCGCCGGCTCATGGAGGCGCATGCAGCCCCCTTCAGCGTGCGGCAGGATCGTACTTGTGACAATAGAGCGACTGTAATTATTTGAAATTTCTTAACCTATCTACGCAACTCCGATAAAATGTAGGGAAAAATGACGACGCAAGCCTTCCAGAAGACGTGCACACTGCTCACAAGCCTAAGAGGTATCGAAGCCACATTCGATTCCGAGAGACGAATCCAGATGGCGTACAGGGCAACTGCAAAAAAGTGATAAAATAGAACCAACGGTTGCCGGATGATGCCTGCAAGAAGACCGACAGGTCCGTCGATGCAGTTCCCCCCACGTTGAAAGTAACGGAAGCAGCCGAGCTGAAGGTCTTTGAGTTGCGCATCTTGGGTGATCAGTCAGCACAGGGGAAGAACAGCCCGCGGTGTTGGGTGACAGGGGAGAAGAAGCGTCAAGGCCCCCCACCTCGGCCGCGAAGCTGTCTTGACAAAGAGAGTCAAAATACGCAACAAGATCGAGCGCTTACCATTTGCAGCAAAAAGTGAGTACAGAGCCTGGGCAAGGATGTTGATGACCGACGTCAGGCCCTTCCTTCGCCAATGGAACGTTGACATTTGCCGAAGGACGGCCTTGGTGTCATCGAGATGCGGAACGTTCTTCGGCCCCAACAGCTCTGCGACGAGCACGACATCATTGAAAGCAACGGTCATTCCGCCACCGGTCAACGGGTGACGCATGTTCATAGCGTCTCCCAGCATCACCATACCGGGCGTCTTATTGGTGGTTGGGGGAAGGAAGGAGTTGGGCATGGACCTGAGCTTTCCTTGCTCAATGGCCGCCTCAAAGGCCGGTTGTGTGGATTTGGGTAATGAGGGCAACACGACGTTACGTAGATGGGCTTTGACGCCGCCGTTGCGAACGGAAGCGGAGGGTGTATTCTCGGGTATGTCGACGAGCGCTCTTGTCTCACGCGAGCCGATCTGGTATAGGAGCACTGGTGCACCATCGCCCAAGATAACGTGTCCATGCTGGCGAAGAGGGAGCTCTGCGTCGATGAGCTCCAAGCCCCAGAACTTCGACTTCGCTATCGGTGGCCTCGAAACGTATTGTTTCCGGAACTTGGAATTGTAACCGTCCGCGATCACTGTAAGATGGCCGAAGTACTGGAGGAAAGCGTGCGTCAGCGAGCGAACGAAGACAGGAGGGCGCTCACACCGGGCCAAGGAGTAATCCACGCACATAGTCCTTTTCGCCCTTCGTGCTGCACTGTACCCCTAGAATTTGACCCGTCCAGCCGTTCTTGACAAGTTCGGTTGCCGTTGTCTCTACCACTGTTACGTTGGGCGTGCGCATGGCGGCCGCTCGTAAGTTGCCGATGAAGCGGCCATGGTGGAATGATCTGCCCTCTGGTCGCTCTCCACCCGGCTGACCAGCGTTCGCTGGATACGGTATCTTCACCTCTTGGCCATAATATATGACATCGTATCCCTTGACCGAAACGGCGTCGATACCCTCCAAGCAATCTAAAACACCATATACAACGTCAACCAAAAGCCGGATACGGAGTCCACCTTTCAATATAGCAACGGACAACTTCTGCTCACCTGCAAGACCCAGTATTCTCAGCGCCGCCACTCCACCCGGCTGGAGCAGTTCACCTCGTATGGTCGCAGGCGGTTTGAGGCTGGTTTCGAGTAGTATGACACTCCGACCCTGCTTGCCGAAGGCAACGGCAAGCGCGCATCCGGCGATGCCAGCGCCGACTATCACAACATCGGCGTCATGATGCAGCCGGCGTCGCTCTGCCTTTCCATCGGTAGCGCCTGCAACGGTGGCACAATCGAGCGTCATAACTCTAGAAGGCGAGCTGTTGGAGACATTGGCCTCGTGGTGGACGGGGTGTTGGGGAGGATTTTCGACATTTTAAAGGTCTTTTTTCAAATCAAGATCTTGCGTAGGGCACTCCAGACAAAGATCGGGTGGCGCGGAGAACATAGGCACCTAGGTACGGAGCTTAGGTGGATCCGGTTAGACCTGCTTCACGCGGTCTGTACAGTAGTCCGTAGAATGTAGATGATGATGCCGATAGAGACGACCTCTTTACGACAGAACCCTCAGTCACTATCCTATTATTATTAGACAAGCCCTTATTTGACTCTTAGTGCCTTCGACACATTATTGTCCACAAAGCAAAAACGCAACACTATTGTTGCAAGGCTTATGACGAGCTGCAGAACTGTAGGACCCTTGGCCTTTGTATGCTCCAAAGACGTCTGTGACTCTCACGCCCGCCCGTGCAATTCAGGCACAGCTCATTCTCGGTACGTTGCTATCGACTGCTCATGCATTTGCATTGACCCAATTGAGGTGCCACATTTGATTCCAAACTCAGCTTCACAAGTAGATGGACAAACAGGCTGGGGCGGCCGCCATCCCGATGACCTCACAGACGGTTTCCACAGAACCACTGGTTCGTTTAAGGCGCATATGGGTTTGCTCTTATCGTTTGCTGCATAGTTCTCTGACGCCTCGTTTCTCCACAGCTGCCATCTGAGGCCCGCTGGGTGCAGCTGGTGAAGTGGGTGAGCACTTGACCCTTTTATCACCATCGACCGCGTTCTCTAATCTGTCGGCGAACCCCGTCCTGCCCACCTGGCTCCCACTCATTGTTGCGCGCGCTGACGGCACTTCCCACCAGAACAAATTATGTGAATCCGCTGGGAAAGGATTGCACGTGGGAGTCGGCAGAACGAAAGACCCGCCCACCGGGTTCTGCGGTGGATGGAGTCGGCATCGTCGCCATCCTCCAAAAAGCGACTGGCCCGGAACTGCTCCTGCAAAAGCAATTTCGTCCGCCCATCGACAAGGTATGCATCGAAGTTCCCGCCGGCCTTGTCGATGAGGGCGAAACTCCGGAGCAATGTGCCGTACGCGAGCTGAGAGAGGAGACTGGGTACGTCGGTGAAGTGATGGAATCACATTTCGGCGTTTCGCCAGTAATGTTCAATGGTTGGTGACCGGAACCAGTCTCCTCCGTTCCCATGGCAGGGCTGACGCCCGCCATTCGGATTCCAGACCCAGGGTTTACAAACACGAACCTGCACATGGTCCACGTGACTGTGGACATGTCGAAGCCGGAAAACCAAGACCTGAAGCCCCAACTGGAGGATAACGAATTCATCGAGTGCTTCTCCGTACCGCTGAAGGATCTTTACTCTGAGTGTAGACGGTTTGACCGTGAGGGATATGCCATTGATGCTCGGGTAGGGACTTTAGCGGAGGGGATTGAAATCGCCAGGCGATGGAAAATGGCGTGATCTGGGAGCGATTCGCCCACGGATTTGGCGTGGGTAGCGCGAATAGAGAAGATTGAATAGATATCATGGCAATGTAGAAAACCAAACGAGGGGAATATAGTGACTGATGCGGTGGGTGACTCATCGTTTTACTGACACTACGCACAAGTTTGTGTGAAGTGAAGTTGTAGGTCTGCGGACGGTGATAGCTCAATAAATGCACCTGTAACTGAGCCATGCTTTTAACGCCTGTTATAATTACCTCTCGGACCAACGTATGCGTTTTCTTCGTAGGTATGGACTCTTCTCGGAAGACTTTCCCAGTGAATGGACATGCAGCTGCGGTTTGGTTTATTTCTTGGTTCCATTCTCATGTGGGTTGTTTGTCAAAACCGCGGCGCCTCGTTCGAGGTGTCCACTCCGTTCACCATATACTTCCGGGCCTCTGAGAGCGTCTCCTCCGTGATCTGCTCCAGACAGCCTGCGCTAGCGGCAACGAAGCCGAGAAAAGGCTTGCTTGGACGAAGAACCCGGCTCAGGTATTCCGGATGGAACTGGATAGCTACATACCAAGGGTGTTGCATGAGCTCTATAATCTCCATGCGCACGCCGGCGTCGTCCTTGCCGATGAAACTGAGCCCATGCACTTCGAGTCTCTCCACGTAATCCGGGTTGACCTCGTACCGGTGCCGATGTCTCTCCGATATGGTCTTTCTCTCACCGTACAAGGCCCGCAGCTTGCTCCATTCGCTGCCCTGCTGAAAGATGGTCGGTCTCAGTCCCAGACGCATGGTGCCACCTAAGTTGGTCTTGTCAATCTCCGGCATGTAGATGATGACCGGACCATCACAGTTCTTATCGAACTCCTCTGACGACGCACCCTCGATCCCACAGACGTTGCGGGCGAACTCGATCACCGCGGTCTGCATCCCGAGACAGATGCCCAAATAAGGGGTTCCGTGCTCCCTGGCCCATTTCGCGGCCGCGATCATCCCCTCGGTACCGCGCTTGCCGAAGCCCCCGGGTACGAGGATTCCGTCCGCGGTGCAAACCTGGTGCCATGCCTTGTGGAACTTGGCCGGATCTGAGTGCAAAGTCGATGGCTCCAGATGCTCAGCGTCAACCCATATGAGATTGAGCTTGCGTCTGCAACGCATGGCCGAATGCTCCAGCGACTTGATGACGCTCAGGTAGGAGTCGTGCAGTTCAATGTATTTGCCGGCCAGAACGATGCTCACCGTTTCGAAGAAACGGTTCTGCGTGCAGGTCAGGCTCTTCCACCTGTCCCATGTCCGGTCACCCTTCTCAACAAGACGAGGGCTGAGGCTTGCTCTGTCCAACTTCAAGATATCCAGCAGGAGTGGAACCAGCCCTTGTTCCTCCAGGAGCACCGGTACCTCGTATATAGATGGCATGTCACGTACCACCACGACCTGGTTCATCTCCACTTGACAGAAATGGGCAATCTTCTCCACGGTAGACTGCTCCAGTGGCCTCTCGCACCGACAAGCAATCTGCAGAGCATCCAGGCCCGTCAGAGGTCTGTCAAAAGCAAGGAACGCGAGGAATGAGACGCACCAGATCCGGAAGTAGGCCAGCGCTTCGCACTCCCCTGATACCCTGTTGCGTAGGCTTCGTCTTCTGCTCCCCATGAATCATGGGAATATAGGACACATGGATCTGGAGGAAGTTGTTCCTGCCCGCTCTGCGTCGCAGCTGGGTCAATGCCTCCACAAAGGGCATGCCTTCGATATCGCCAACCGTGCCTCCGAGCTCGATGATGCAGACGTCAGGCTCCTCGTTCGTGTCGTCAACCGGTATCCTTGCGACACGTACGATCCAGTCCTGGATCGCATCTGTGATGTGGGGAACGACCTGCACGGTACGGCCCAGGTAGTCGCCCCGTCGTTCCCGCTCGATCACATGCTTGTAGATCTTGCCTGTCGTTATGTTGTTTTCTCGCGTCAGTGTTATGTTGAGGTATCGCTCATAGTTGCCCAAGTCCAGGTCAACTTCGCCGCCATCGTCCAGAACAAAGACCTCGCCATGCCTGTGTCCTCACTGAGCCAATTGCACGGCAGAGGCAACGTGACAGCTTCTGGAACGTACGCACTCTCTCGGATTCATCGTGCCGGCATCGACGTTCAGGTAAGGGTCGATCTTGATGGAGGAGACGTGCAAAGCAAGGTCAGCATCAGTTGAACGGCGTTTTCGCGGGCCAACCGCGTGCTTTCCAGGGCCACATATCTTCAATCCGATTGTCTTGAGGAGCAGTCCCGTCGACGATGCTATTGACGCGTCCCAGTCAGCATTGTGCGCGCAAAGTCATGCGCGTAGTCGGCGTGCGTACCAATGATGCCTTTTCCCACCCCGCTGATGACGCCTGATGGGTTTGTTAGTGGCCTGGAACGCGTCGTGACCCAAAGGATGCGGGCTTTTACCTCCGGACACGAGAACGTACTTCATGTTGACCGGCTTGAAGCGTGCGATGCCGGCTTCAGTCGGTTCAGATGGGAATGAAAAGTGCTGCCCATCTGCCTATGGTGCTTCCTTGAGGACGAAGTTACGACGATATGCAGGTACCGAGTACGGAGTACCTGCGCTATCAGATGCAAAGATGGGTACCTGGGTACCCAGGTCTGTTCTTAGTAAATTTTTACATCCACGGAGCCACTAGAGCGGTTCTCCGAACGGCTGGATGCAGACGGCGATTTATCCTTCAATTGATATGAACAATCATCCCTTGGATAGACACGTACGTATGTATGTACATACACTGCGTCGGCCTCTCACAGAGGGCACGCCAGCTGTGTGCGTTCTCCGGTATACAGACATATGCGTCGAGATCATACAGACATGAACCACCGATTTAAATCGTCCGCCGTTCGCCCTTCACGTCAAACCGTAAACTGAACAGAGCGCATGAATACTTTCTGAGGATTGACTGACGCCGCAGTCCTAAACCAAGCCGGGCTTCGTGCCAGAACCCGTGGAAGAATGTGATGATCTAATACAACGCCAAACGAGGTATTGAAAGAAATATGTACCGAGAGAGAATGGGCCGGCCTATGGTCTTCTCCGCTTCGCCTTACCAGCTTCGTTGTCGTGTTGATCTTCGTCAGCGTTGTCGCTACTGGCATCCCGCTTGCGGGTCAGGGTCTTGTCGTTGCCCTTCTTCACCTGGATGTTGCAGCCTTGCAGCTTCAGTGCCCTGGTCAGGGCGCTGCTGGGTCGCATGCCCGGGAAGTCCTTGGCCGTGTACACGGTGAAGACGTCGCTGAGGACGTCGGTGATGATCGGAGAGAAGCCGCCAACGTGCAGATTCATTGGATCGATCCGCATGAGAACGAATCGCAGCCGATACCTTCCGTGGGTGCGACACGACAGGTCGGGGAAGCAGAAGAAGCAGCCCTCCTTGTCGTACTCGTCCTTGGCGACGACAGGTGACGACACGAGCTGACCCATCAGTCTTCTCGTGGTCCCCCGGTCAGGTTGAACGAGAGCGGTCTCCTCGTTCGTCCCTTCGGCGTTCCACAGCGTGCAGTGTACGACGTTGAGAGAGTAACGAAGCTCTTCCGTGTCCCGCACTCCGGTCCTCGAGTCCGTCACAAGTAGCTCCAGAATGGGAGGTGGGTCGATGACTCTGCGATCCCGTTCGCCGAAACCGCACGCTCGAGCAGCGATTGGCTGCTGCCGTATCAGTAGCTCATAATCCCGTGGACTGCGCATTCAAATAAAGAGTCAGAAGAGCGTCCGATTGACAATCGAAGAGTATGGAGGGGCATCTCACGCTTTCTCGGTTGCGGGAGCTTGCACGACAGAACTGGGCTCAAATCTGTGTCGTGTGGGACCGGTCTCGGGGTGCGATGACGTCGGGACTGAGCTGTCGCTGTACTGGGAACTTCCCGAATGTCGATGGTGTGGGTGCGCCGAGACATACCCAGAGGAATGGCTGGGCGACGGCAGAGACAGGGCGTGTTTGTGAAAAGACTCCGCACCGCTCACCAGCGGCACGCTCGAACGCTTGGGCGGAGGACCGGGTGGTGACGACCTCTCGGCAGGCGGTTTGGCCGGCAACCTGCTCTCATGCTCCGAGCGCGGAGACACGAGCGGCACATACTCCGTGAGGCTTCGAGTCTGAGGACGCGCCCGAGGAGAGTAAGGCGGATCCGAGGACCGCGGAGGCGTGTACGGATGCGAAGAGAGGAGCTTCTCGATCGGAGCGGCGGACGATTGGTAAGGAGTGTGATGCGAATGGCGACGTGGAAAGGCGGGGCCAGGATAAGAAGGCTGAGAAAGCGGCTGTGGATGCGGGAGCTCAGGTCGGAGGGATATGGGAGGAATGTTCAGAGGAGGCAGTCGTATGGGTGAAGGCAGAGGACGCGTGTGCTGCCGCTCGAAATGATACGAGGGCATTGAGAAGACGGGAGGCTTCTGTGTGTCGGCCATGGTGGAGGTACTGGCGGCGGCGGCGGAGGCAGTGGGTAGCGTTGACGCAACTTTAGCGGCAGGACCTCGGGCTCGAATTTGCGACGGCGACGGCGGTGATATTTGTGGTTGGGATGAAGGAGGAAGTCGCGACATGCGTGGGTTGGTCGACCACGATGACGAGGGCTTTGGCGCGCGCGCGCAGTCACATCAATGACAGCACCGTCGACCGTCCCTCGAGAATGACGGTGAGTGGGGGCGAGGAGAGGTGCGGTCAGTCGTTGATATGAAGACTGCCGGCGGAGAGCAGAGCACCTTGCCCTCTGGCTACCTCGCGCTGCAGGATCGGAGGGCGGGCAGGGAGGGGATCGCCAAAGTGACAGCGGGGTTGCTTGCTTATTATGTTTCGAACAAGCAAACCAACAAAAAGGAAGCTTTCGCGGTGCTATATCTGAAATGGTAAGCGGCGGAAGACGACGAGGACGACCGTGATAGCATACCATCCATCACCACCGACGACACCACCACCACCGCTACCACTACCGCGACCACCACCACCCTCACGGCTATCAAGCTCCCCACAACCTCCGCTCCCTCACACTGGCTTGCAAATCACCAGACCGTAGCTTGATTAGCGAGCCTTCGCGAAGGCCGGCCCCATGCGAGACAAGTGGGGGACGTTCGCAAGGGCAGTCGAAGAGGCTTTTCCCGAACCGGCAGAGTCCAGAGTAAGCGACGCAGGTACGGGAGCGCGTCCGTTCGAAGCATGTGTTTGCGCGCTTGTGTGAATACCTGTGTATGCGCCGAGCCCGTCCAGAAGTGGTAAACGCAGACAGAGTTCCCCGATCAAGTCTATCTAGGCGGCTTGCGGCTCCTACAGTCCATCCGGCTCTGGCCGCGCCGACAGGGCCGGGTCCAGGGGAAGGAGAGGGTGATTACGGAGTAGGCTGTCCGGGGATGGGAGGGAAAGTAGGGACGAAGATGGTGGAGAGAAAGGCAGGAAAAGAGTGGGTCTGGTTCGTAGAGGAAGAGAAGCATCCAGGCTCGAACCCAGCGAACGAAGAGAGAAAGGAAGAAGAAGAAGCAGAAGAAGAGAAGAAGCACGGCCAGAGCTCTGCTCAATAGATGGAGAGGGAGTAAGGGGGGTTGGTCGGTTTGCTTGGAGCAATCAAGTGGCAGGGTTTCGACCACTCCGGCGCTGGCGTTGGCGTTGGCAGCGCTTGAGGAGCGGATATGCATGCGTTGTTGGGTGGAGATGCAGAAGCCCACATCCTACTCCGGACGGTAGGAGTATGTACGGAGCATGTATCACCGTTTTATCACCGCATACGTACCCATACATATGTACGCATGCAACCTCCTCTCTTGGACGTCCGGACCCTCCGCACCACACCACACTCTCTCCATGGATGGCTGCCAACAGCCGGCGTCGGCAGCCTCAACCGCTTTGGCGAGGCGTGTCAAAAGGAGCCCTGGAAGCCTTCTCGAAAGAATAGCTGCTGCTGTTAGTTCCCGCTCGAGTCTTGGCGGCCGAGCTGCAATCCTGGTGCTTCCTCTTGTTTTTTTTGGCTCTAGATGCTAGAAAAATTCCCGCCTCGGCTCCGGCGCAAGGACCAGAAAAAGCCTGGGGAAGCTCCCGCCCCCTCGTACATACGGAGTACGGACTACGAAGTACAGACTGCGGAGTAGAGACGGACCCCTCGGACTCTGAGAGCGACAAAAGGAACGAAAGGAAGACAACACCTTGAAGAACCGAGAGGGACGGGCTGTATCCAGTATCGAGTCAGGCAAGGACAGTGACCAAAAAGCAACCATCAAGAAGACCGATCTCAAACGAACGCGGAAACAGAGGACGCTCACGGCACCTTCACGACCATGTCCAGCGCAGACGATCATCGCTTCCTGTCACATAGACTAACTGCTGTCCTTGACGTACCATTCTCTTTTGCAACTTCTATCGATGGCTGTGTATGTATGGCGAACGAAGCGTGCACCCCGGTAGGTACATATATCTAGAGGAGACCCGACTCGAGAGTCGATGAGCCAAATCTTGTCCACAGGCCATCCAAGGCTGGTGAAGAAGGCCGGCAACTCAGCAGATCTCAACCTCGTTGCGGCAGGTGGAGGCACTCTTTTACCCAGCATCCAGGTTTCTCCTGCCTTCTCAGCCGCTTACCCCTCGGAAACATCCTGTGCCGCGGGCTTAACGTATGGCAAACACGATACTCCGTAAACTCTCCGAGTGTGCGTTCTTTGATACGCGTCTTGTCGCGCGATCGTTCATCTAGATGAGCCTACTGAGATGCACATGCGGATCGGGCTGTCAGCTGCACGGGAAGTGGAAGCTACATGGTCCACCGTTCGCAGCGAACTGGCGCCGAAACGCAAGATCCGATATTGGAACATGAGAATGACGGGGCTCTCACTGATCAGGAACCCGATACCTTTAGATGTGTGAGTGAAAGGAGAGCTCACGTACGCTGTACTACCCTTTTAGCAGTGTTGCAGCCCCAGCCTTCAACGAGTGCTTGTTGGCCCGTGTCAAGATGGTCAAGATGATGTTGAAGCGGCCCCCATGCGTAGAGCTCTAATGTCAGACGGGTCCACGGGTGCTGATGTTCAGAGTGCCCAGACATACCCCACAGGATGCACCCATGTGCTCGCTACCGTTGTTCATCCCTCCCACCGGCCCCACAACGGTGTGCGGCATTTTGGTTCAAGGAACAACTGCTGACACTCCATACCGGCCTTTTGTCTGCTTAGAAACGCTTCCTCAATCTTTCCAGAAGGCTTCGGCCCTACTTCAAGAATCTCCAGGGCTGTCGCTCCCGGACCTAGTCTGCTTCCGAACTGTGGCTCCGTTGACGCGCACCTTTAGGAATACACTTGGGCATTCTTGGAAGTGCATGTGACTTTCACCTGGGCATCTATGTGAATCCCCCAGCAACTGTAATTACCAAGGTACAAGGTAAAATCCTTCGACGTCGCATGCGAAAACCGGGCATTGTTGCTCTGAGGCCCTGCAGCACCGAGATCGCCGTCTATAACCGGGACACTCTGGCGCCGAAGCCGTCCTGGAGGGATTTGATAAGCAGTCGGATTGTCAGCATAGGATAAATCAACGTCTAGCAGGTCGGTTTGCTGCTCAGGGCCGGGATATTCGGCTCGCCTCTCGATGACTGGCGGCGAAAATCCAAGTTGTTCAACATCGCTTGCTCCCGATATCAGTCTCGCCGATCAAGCGATATGCTCCCGGTGCGATCGCGTGGTACCGTCGTGCATCAATCCAAATTGTCCGATCACTTCTTTGCGCCTCAGATCTCACGTCTTCGGCCGTACTTGATGAGAGTAGCTTTGGAGTGTTTGCCGGAGGAGCCACGAAGCTTGGACTGACGGTATATCCAGATTTCGCGCCGCAAAGTCTATCTTTAGAGACCACCGGCGGTAGGCTGTATGGCTCAAGGAGGATAGTATGCCTCGCTCAGCTTGATCCGCGAGTGATGCGTTCTAGTCTGCATTCGTCGCAAAGAAAGGCCTGAACTGGTGTGTGTGTGTATGTACGTAAAAACCCAATGGCCGAGGTGAGCACGATGACGGCCGGCTTCCCTTTGTGTGGCATCCATCTTCAGAGAGTGTCAGCATTGAGTCGTACTCTGCGGTCCCGGGTAAGCGTTGCCCACCTGGACTTGCCGGCATCTGGCGCTTCGCCCGCAACGTTCCAAGGTTGCTTCCGCGCCCTTTTCGAGCGAATGGGGATGCAATGACTGCGCACCTGGGCACCTCTCGCATTCCTGGCGTTTGTTAGCATCGAAGCGCTCCCGATGTTCGCTAGGCAATGCTAATTGCGGTCTTTGCTATTGAAGATCGTTCAGGCTCGGATCGAAGCATCGTCCTTCTTTGCTCGTTGTCGCTCTGGATTTTCTTCTTTCTGAGCACATTCCTTTCCTCTCGGTGCGCCAGCTTGATAAGAACATGTTCATATCCAAGGTCACCGATTCCTTCAGCAAACTGCCGAGGAAAGACATGCCATCTTGCGTCATTCCTGTCTTGGCATTGTTTCTTTATCCCTAGCTGGTTCGTGTGAGCTCTCATGCACAGTGCATGTGTCTTATACGTAGCGGATAGGTCGCCTGTGTGACGTTTTGGCGTATAGATTCAAGGTATAATTCTTTCGAATACCAAGACTGCTGGTGTCCGATGCTCCGGCGAGATGAAGGCATCCAACGTGACATTTTCGGAGCCTACCGCCTCAGATAGCCTAACAACATGACAAGGAGAACTTTGAGCTGACTGAAAAGAACGATAGAAGAATAGAGCAGTGGAAGCTTGCACCGCCCTGCGAATCCATACATACGAGCATTGACCAGTTGACATTTAGACATGATGACATGCCACATTTGAGATGTTCTTGAGACTAAAGTGTAGCAACGCTGCAAATGTCGCATGGGCGGGATGATCGACGGCCAGTTCGTGCAAATATACCGGATGCTGGCACGCCAACTACTCGCCTTTGGTGTCCAAGGCTGTCTGTCGTGTAGCAAGCGTCCCGAGCGGCAGCAAGGTCGTGAAAGTTAAATACCTACCTAGGTAGGTAGAGATCCACAGACTCCAGATATCGGGAGCAATGATTTCCTTTCCGATGCATGTTCCAACTTGGAGGTTGTCTTTAACATGAATCGAATTCGTTCACGTATGATGAGCTGTCGTGTGATAAGAATTCTGGTAGAGAATGAAGCGCGTCCGAGACTGCGATGTCCTGGACATCGCGCCCCGTCGAGGGAAGGCTGCTCAGCCACGCAATCTTGGAGACCTCGGGACTGTGTCATGCTCGGATCACACAGCCTATATAAAACTGATGCTGCTCATCCTTGCAAACGTTGAAATGGGTTCGGGAGGCCCATGCGCTCCAGCCCTGGCAGACGACGACGTCCCCGGGATTCGGAATCTGGGATCTACATATGTACTCCACTGTGGTAGGCACGTAGGATCCAGTGCCGGGGGGTGGGGGCAGATTCCAATTCAATATATTTCATTATTGTCGGAACCAGTATCGTATTAACCAGCGTTACTTGCAGAAGGACCCGATGATTGTGGAGTGGCTGAAAATTCATCGGGCTTTGCAGCGCACCTGGCAACTACCTAGGTACCTACCTAGGTAGGTAACCATGGAACCCGCTCATGCACATACACGCCGCACAGGGTCGCACAGCATGCATTGATGGTGAGAAGACTCGGCACGACAGGTCATGGCAGCCCAATCCGCAACTGGGCAGCTCCACTTCGCCGTTTGCGCTTGAAGTTGACTGCTGCCACGTAGTGGCGACGGCCGATTGCACGAAGCTAGCTATGCTCCGCCATCGCTTCACGACTTATGTAAGTAATGCTCTGCAGAAATCTGGAGGAAGGCGGAAGAGGAAACCCGACTTTCAATACCTAGGTAAGGAAGTGAACCATTCCTCTGCCTCTGGCATGTAAGTCTGAATTTCGGTGCGTGTCGGATTATGCATAATGCAGAGCAAAGCTTGCCGAACGCTTATGCGGATGGGGTTGAGTATTGCCATTCCCCATCACATTTATAGTCCAACCAGCTCGAAGTCCTTTGCACACCCATGCGATCTGGTGGGTGAGATTTCACATAAATGCTGGAGCTGTCTTCCCAAGGCGAGTGCCAGTGCATTCCATGTCTCTTTCGTGCCCGATCTCTTAAGTTCCATACATATCATCAACCTATCTAGCCAGATACTGGCAGATGTCTGAATTCCGACAGAACTGGAGCTCGGAGGGTACTTCTGCGTTGTGGCAACTATTGTAGATAGGAAGCCATTCCCGTCTGCTGCGTCAGCCGCCCCTCTTCCACGCGACCTCCCTCCTGGAAGTTCGTGGCACCGTGACTGGGTTGGAGCGGGGGAGATAGGAAGAAAGCCGTGTTTGCAAACGCGTTAGACAAGCCGACCTCACTCGAGGGACCATGCCGCCAGACCGGTCTTCCTTCAAGGCTCTCAACCTTCCATCAACCTCAGTTCCGGACTGGATGGGCTCCTTTACCCTCGCGGCTCAGCCAAACACTGATCTGTGGCGCAATCCTCCCCACCACGATATCCTGACCGCTCCGATATTGTACACAGGCCTCCGACGCGCGTTCGTATCGGCAGAAGTCACCGTGTCGGCCGACTGGGAGCTTGAGTGGGACCAAGCTGGTCTGGTCATCTTCTCCGGACCTCCTCATGCAAACGCGCATAATCCGCACCTGCAGCCGCCTGGTTCGCCGTCTGGCGGCGAGGCCGACACACTGCCACCCTACAGGGCCCCGTCTTCGGCTTGGAAATGGGTCAAAGTCGGACTGGAGTACTGCAACAACGAATGCCATGCTTCTTCCGTGTCTGCAAGCTCTGACGGGGCGGATCGGGCCCTGGCCACTCTGCCTCCATACCAAGTGCGGAGATCTGATCTGAGGGTGAAGCTCGAGCGCATCGGCTATGCGCTATGGCTCTGGTACGAGGACGTGAGCGGCGGATGGAAGAAGTTGCGAGAGCTGACCGGATTCTTCTGGGCCTTGGATGACAAGGCTGTTTGCGTCGGAGTCTGGGCCTCTCGACCCGCGTCTCTTGGCTCTCTCCATCACGACATCAGCGGCAATGTCAATGAGCAGCAGAGAAGCCTTCAGGTACATTTTGAGGGTCTTGAGATGTTCTGAGCAAACGTCTTGACTGCCGACAGTAGCATCGTTGTCCACTTTGTCTCACATGCATTTATCTAACTCCGCTTGTCTCTTCTGTCCCGTTTGTGCACTCTTTAATCCTTGTATGCCGGCGCGCAGACATACGCTCGACAAAGACTTCATTGACGGAGAACTTCTGCTGCCCTCTGACTCAGGTCATATTTGAAGATCTCGTTCGACTCTTGCCATTGGCATCAAAGCAGAGCCCTCTGAAATCCTCTCCGTCATTTCCACCAGTTTCGATGCGACTGCCTTCAGCAACAGCCAATCTGCACTCCAAGCTATTGAACACGAGCTCGCGCTCCTTGGAGATCATGAGAGGCACCGTGACCTAAGAGGTCCAAAATACCTTCTTCGAGGTGGGTATCGATAAGACCACTATAACCACGACCATTCTTCTCTTGGTAACAGATTGGTCATTTCGTCCTTCGTTTTGTCCAAGTTTTGACAAAGTCATCCTTCTGGGCTACTCCCAGTGACACCCTCTTAACTCTACCCAACCTCGCTAGGGTATCGGCTATCGTTTCCAGCACCTTCTCCTCGTCAATCCTAGGTGCCCCGTTTTCTTGTGACTTGGAAGCGCTCTTATTGTGTCCGAGCTCGAGTGTGTCGAATATGTTCGCATCATACGAATTTCGTCCGTTCTGCCCAGATCGTTTGGTTGTAAGAGCCGCCGAGGTATTGTACACGCACTGCGCCAGTCGCACTCGGATGCAGTGCGTCATGCTCGAACAGAGACTCCAGATGAAGGCCAAATATTCTCCTGGCACTGGGGTCGTCACGTCACCGGGGGTGTATCGAATGCTGATGGGAAAGATTTTGGTGCCTGCCGGAGTTGATAGAAGGCTTGGACTGAACTGAAGAATACCTCGGCCGTTGGTGGTTGTACACTCTGGCAGCACGACGATGCAGGCGTCGGGATGCGCTTTCAAAAGAGTGGCTATATCCGTGAGCTTTGCTCCTCGTGGTGGATCCAGCTCGGGAGGAAGAAGTGCGCGATGAATGGCCTGGGCAAGCGATATGCGCTGCACAAGTCGGGTGCCTGGATAGGACGCAGTGAAGATTGGATCGAATATTGCGGCCAAGTAGAGACAGTCGATCGGTGAAGTGAAGGATGAAGCTAGTATAGAGCCTGGCTGGGGCAACCGATTCCTGTTTTGTTTGGCCAGAGAACTACCCGCAGTAGTCACTGTCAGCGAGCAGCAATGGGACATGATACGCGTCACGCACCCTTTCTTCACTCCATCGATCTGTAAATCAACCCACCACACGCCAGCCACCAGAAGAATAGTCCATAGGCCAGCTTTCCTCCCTCCAGAGCCGATCGGAAGCCAGGCAAGTAGGAGAAAGTACGCTACCGTCGTAACCAGGACCATAGGCAGGCGACATGTTAGGATGAGAAGGCGTATGAAAAAAGGCAGCGAGGACGAGTCCACGGACACGGGCAGGAACGGCGCGATACCGGAACCTGGGAGAAGCGCGCTGTCAGCAGAGGTCGTCGGACGGCCAAAACAGGTTGAAACTGCCTGACAGTGATTGAGCAAGGAAAGACTGCTGAGAGCACGAACCTTTGTCGCGAAACTGGGAGTAACGCTCCATCGGGACGTTTTGGTGCTGGGCTTGAAGATGCGCCAAAGGCGCTCAGCCTGGAACGCAGAGTAGCTATATATATGTATACTCTGTAGTCTGAAGCAAGTTATCCATGTAGCAATGCATCTGCGTGTCTGGACCTGATGAAATAATATGTCCAGCAAGAAACAGCGTGCGCATAGTTAAGAAATTCCGCAAAATAAGCGTCACATGTGAAATGACATTCTATTTGGCCCGGGAATCGAAGACATGAAAATCCTGGAACCTTGGAACCTTGGAACCCTTAGCAAGCTACGGAGTACCAAAGCAGTACTCCGTATGTGCATCCAGGATCGGGATCGTGCAAAATACGGAGTAGATTACATTGTTTACAACCACCGAAACCTAAGCAACGCCAAGCCCTAACCTTAGCTGTCCTGGTTTGTTTTCAAGTTTCCTAATACAGCAATCTGTCTACCTCAAGTGCCCGGGCTCCAGTCGATTGTGGCCCGAGCCGGCCGCTGGGCTTGATTGAACACTCGCCTTGGACATATGCTACGGGCTTCAAGCCAACAATTGCAGTCATACCATGTCGCAGCAGTGAAGTCAACTAGGAAACTGTGTCCGCGATTCTTCATTGGAGGGTTCCTTCTCGCAGCTCAGTGTTGGGAGAATGGAGTCGCCGTCGCAGTCCGTACGTCGCATGCCTCCAAACTTCTTCATATACAAGTCATGCCTTTGAAGCGTTCTGTGTTGACGTGGTGTATCTGTAGCGAGTTCGAGCCTCTCACATTAAGCCTCCAAGTCAAGTTTCAGCTATGCTTGGGCGGGGCTTGACAGAACTCTCTCAATCTGAGCACAACGCAAGGTCATCCGGACCTATGCCGCCGCCCCCTCGGCGTCCTCATGGCCCAGTCGCTTCAAAGCACAGCTTAGCAGGACGTACGTGCAGGTTGCGTCACAACCTGTAGGAAGAGGTTGACGATATCTTACAGTCCCCGAATCCGATCCGAAGAGACTCAACCGCTCCGAGAAATCAGCCGGTATAGCATCTTACCTACCTGTCGACCTCGATTCTGCAAGAGCTAGGTCCTCGGCAGGAATGCGAAATGGCACCTTTTCCGCCTCAACAACGACGCGGCCTGCGTCCAACGGCTTGTCGCGAAACGCCTCCGCATACCCTTCCTCGAGCAGTATCGGACCAGGACAAAGGCCGCCATCAGCCCAACACGATTCTCGACCTCGTACAGCTACGGGTCCCATCAGATCCGCATCGTTGAAACCTTCAAGCAGTCGGCCGGCGAGTGTGACGGACACCCATGACGCGGGACGAAATAATACGAAGTTGGGGTCTCGCAAGGGTATGGCGCTTCTCGTATCCACCTCTCAATGCAACGACAATCTGCGAGTGCAGAGGAAGCGAGACCGCAGCCGCAATTGCTTCTCTAATATACCCGAAAAGTCACTTGCTCTAAAATTCCATCAGCCGATCTCTGGTCAAGATATATTTTCTCCTGCCTCACGTCACTTAGACCAGGACTCTCTTCTGCACGTCCACTTTCAAAGTTTGTCTCTTTGCTCGGACAATGTCCAGCAAGACAGCTTTTTCAACTATGCAGAGGAGCCTCAAGTGCCGCAAACACCTTCTTTCATACCCCGACCAGTCTCGCAAAGCCCGATCACTTTCTTTAAGTCTCAGTCCGAGTCTCATGATTCTCCAACTCCACGGCGCTCTCACAAGCGCAGTGCATGCTCTTCTCCTGTAAAGGAAGTATTTTTGACGAAAGATTCTAACATGAAAGTACCAGCATGGGATACCACAGGTCGCCTCGAAGATATGGAGTCCCTTTATGGACAGCTGAGCACGCAGTTGGAGGAAGCACGGTCCGAAAGAAACGGGCTTGAGGAAGGCCTTGGTCTTTACAAGAGCAGAGGTAAGTGATTCGGTGCCGCCGGCTCTGGGCTCTCAACTATTTCAGATTGAAGGCCGGCTCTATCAATAAAGAGCGCCCATAGCAGACTGACCGTGGTGTCAACGCAGTTAAGGAATTGGAAGCTCTGAGAGAGCAACTCTCAGTCACCAACGGTAAGCTCCAGAGCGAGGCGGAGGAATTGAAAGAAAAGGCTTTCCATCTGAGAGTGACACTGGAGGATGCTCAAAGAAGTCATGCAATCAAGGTCGACGACTTACAGCGGCAGTATCGCAGGGAAGCAGACGATGCGAGAGAGGAACACCGTAAAGAATGTGATCGATTACGAAGGCAGGCACAAACCGAGGTTGACAATTTGAGGACCGAGGCGCAGGCTGAGGCGGACAGGGTCTCGAGACTGCACAGGGAGGAATGCGCCGGGCTGGAGCGGAGGCTACGATCAGAGATCGAGGATGAGCGAAACAAAAGGGTTCGTGAAGTGGCGGAACTGTCGACCCAGTGGGCTCTGCAACGACAAAGCAGTGAGGTGGACCTCGACCGAAAAGACCGAGAGGCACAGACAGTCCGCAGAGAGCTTCAGCAGGCCACTTCGGATCTCGAGCGCGAGAAGACTCTCAACAACAGCCTTCGCGCTCAGGTCTCGGAAGCGGCGTCGAACGCTCTGGTGCTGGATGCATCGATGCGGGCCATGAAGGCCAAGATAGACTTTCTCGAATCGGACAACCAAGCCCAATCGCAAGCGTTCGCCGACCTCAACCAGAAAATGCAGGACGCCATCGAGGCAGCAAACACGGCACAGGAGAAGCTGCGTGCCGAGGAGACTCTGCGAAGGAAATTGCACAATCAGGTGCAGGAGCTCAAGGGGAATATTCGCGTCTTTTGCCGTGTTCGCCCGGCACCGGAAGTCGAGGACGAGCACGCTAAAATCGCCTTTCCCGATGCAGCCACCGATAGTAAGGAGCTCGTGATCCAAGGGCCCGGACAGAGGAATGCCCTTGGGAACTTGACGACCGCGACCAATGCCTTCTCCTTCGACCGTGTTTTTGGACCATCGTCGCAGAACGCTGACGTTTTCCAAGAGATAAGCCAGCTGATTCAGAGCGCACTGGATGGATACAACGTCTGCATATTCTGCTACGGGCAAACGGGCGCAGGCAAAACATACACCATGTCATCTCCCGATGGGATGATACCCCTGGCAGTGCGTCAGATATATGATTCCGCACAGGCGCTGGAGGAGAAGGGATGGAAATATACAATGGAGGGCTCTTTCGTCGAAGTGTACAATGAAAATCTCAACGATCTCCTGGGCAAGGCAGAGGAGATTGACAAGAAGAAGCACGACATTCGCCATGACAATCAGAAGTGCAGCACGACCATCACGGACGTGACGGTGGTCGCTCTGGACTCGCCATCGAGAGTGGAGGCGATGCTGAAGCGGGCGAGCACGAACCGGAGCGTGGCAGCGACCAAAGCGAATGAGCGGTCATCGCGGAGTCACTCCGTCTTCATCCTGAAGCTCGCGGGAACGAATTCCATCACGGGCGAAAAGTCCGAAGGCACGCTCAACCTGGTGGACCTGGCCGGGAGCGAGCGCCTAAGCCATAGCGGCGCCACAGGGGAACGTCTGAAGGAGACACAAAACATCAATCGTAGCCTGAGCTGCTTGGGAGACGTGATTGGGGCTTTGGGTCAGGGCAAGGAAGGGGGCCACGTTCCGTATCGTAACAGCAAGGTGCGTGCAAGCAGTTGATTCCATCGAGCATTGTTGTCTCGAGCTCGACTAACTCTACCCCCACAGTTGACCTACCTCCTACAATTCTCTTTGGGCGGAAATTCGAAGACTTTGATGTTCGTCATGGTCAGCCCGCTGCAGGCGCATCTGAGCGAGACTCTCACGAGTCTGAAGTTCGCAACAAAAGTACGAGCACATGGTTTCGCGCCTTTTTTTCTCGCGAAAACTGCTGACTTGAACCGCTGTAGGTTCACAACACACATATTGGGACCGCGAGACGGCAAACTCGAGTGAAGGACTAACTCGAAGCGAGTCCTCGTGTCTCGCGGGATTGTTCAGGCGCCTGATCCATTGACCCCGGGTCCTATTCAGAGTGAATGCATCTGACGCTTTCCGCGAGTCTTCATAAGCATCGGGTCTTTTCAATGATTCCACGTCAGGCTTCTGTGGTTTCAAGCGAGCGTGCTTTGATCTCAGCCAAGCGACGACTGGAGGAGTTCCCTATCAGGCTTACATACCTACTATGTTAGTGGCCGGAGAGTACAGGGAAGCACTTGGAACCCAGCGCCAGCAGAGCTTGGCCTGGAGTCACAGATTCTGTATATGCATGCAATTCACCCGCCTCTCGATCAGCCCGATTGCAGGGCCAAACTGGGCTCTGACGTGTAAGGCGGTTGCATACCAATCTTGAGCAATTCAACTCTGATTGAAGATGCCAGCCCGCCCACCCAACTGCTCAAGGTCCTTCTCTTAGAATTCTAGAATGCCGTAATAGGAGTGGACTTGTGGATATATGTAGCCATGACAACTTCCAACAAGCTATACCTAGGCATTCACCAAAGCTACCAGGACGCGTAGATCCAATCCGACTAACTAGGTGTGGATGCAAACCCACCTCCTTGTCTTTCTCTGATCTAGGTTGAACAGGAAAATGTGTGTACCGGTTGGTATATAGCCCTCACTGGATACGCAAACTTGGTTATGGTAATGCTTTTGAACCTGATTGGAATCTGATAATTTCCGCTCACAAAGTAATACTGACCTATACTGAATACTTGGCAAATTGTTGAATCTGAGTTCTCAAGGATTGGAGTCTCGAGGTGGCGCTTCACACCTGGTTGATCACGCCTCGAGCGTTTATAAATAGAAAGAACCTGAGGAACAAACACCTGATCGTTGCAACGGACCGCACCTTGACTTCCGTCATTTCACAACGTTCTCTACCACATAACTTGCACCTCTTAAAAGACCACTGCTTGCGGCGTTTCTAGGCGCTGGCCGGGTCGAAGCTACCTAAGCCGGTAACCCAAGATTCTGGCAGAGTAGCCCTATTTCGGCGGCAAGAGCATACTAGCCCCCTTCATTGTCAGTCATCGATCGAGACGAGGAGTCGGCAAGGCGAGGCCATGCGAACGAGCTCGCAATAGTGCTTCCCGGTCAGCAGCACAAATGACCATCACTCTGTTCGGGAGGAAGCCGAAGGGCAAGAGGCGGAGGCAGGGCCCTCAAGGTGCGGCGGAAAAACAGGCCCAGAATCCACAACAGCTATCGAGTCCATCCCCGTACCAGGCGTATCTTCCTCCTGCGAACCAGGGATGGCCGTCGGTCCAGAGCCCGTATCAGCATCACCCAGTCAGTGGAATCATGTCGCAACCATGCCTTGGGACGCAGCCGAAGGCATTATCGCCGCTTCAGAAAAACGCGGCTCAAAATGCGAAGATGAAGTCGTCAACGAACCTCGCTGCGGTGCTGCAGCCGGCTTCTGCCATGCTCTCGGCTGCGGTTGGGCACTCTCATTCGTGTCAAAAGACTGCAGACTACCTGAATCAGGGGGCCGCTCTGTGCGACTTGATCGCTTCCAAGCTCAATGCCGTCATCACCTCCATCGACTCGGAATTATTCAGCGGCGAAGAAAGAGACCTTGGTGAGTTGGGACGCGGAAAGCAATCCAGGAGTCTTCTGGGTGCTGACACAAAGGTGCAGTCATCACTGGGGCCGACAGCTCGGCTCGGATGCCTGGAACCGTCGTTGTTCCTCTACTGACCGGGCGGAGTGTGAGCGCCACAACGCCGGCGCCCTCCAAAGCAAGCACGAACTACTTCTCGAAGGTGTGGCTGTATTCGAACTCCCGGCTGCCACCGCATCTTCCGCCTTTCAAGGTGTATGTCGGTCCCGCCACCCTGCCATCTACTTCGGTCTGTTGGCCTGGCTGACATACAGAGCAGCTATGTGCCGACCTATCCTCTCCTCTGCCTAGCAGCCCAGTACTCTGAGCGGGTCTACACTCGACCCACCGGTGCGGAGCGTGAGACGCACATAGAGGCCGACTGGCGGCAAGGGACGAAGGCGATGGTGCTAAAGAGCGTACCCATTGACGACATGAACACCGTCGTCTTCGCCATTCGTGGTAGTCAGACGTTCATGGACTGGGCAGTCAACTTTCGTCCAGCGCCATCCTCTCCCAGAGGATTTCTGGTGAGCTCCCCGAGATCTTAGGCGAAGTCTGGGGCCCCCTTGACGACTCATCACTGATCTGACTGATCCAGGACGATGCAGGCAATCTGTGCCACTCGGGTTTCCTCAGCGTTGCGCGGTCCATGATCGGCCCGGTCTCGTCACGACTCCGCGCTCTGCTGCAGGAGAATCCAGCGCGCTCAAACTGCTCTCTCCTCATCACAGGGCACTCTGCCGGTGGTGCCGTGGCGGCCCTCCTGTATGCGCACATGATGGCGGAGACGGTCCAATCGGAATTGAGTCACCTGACCGGCTTCTTCAAACGCGTGCACTGCATCACGTTCGGAGCGCCGCCGGTGAGCCTTCTGCCGCTTCAAACGCCGAGAGGAGTGCGCCACCGGAAGAGCATCTTCTTCTCGTTCATCAACGAGGGCGACCCAGTACCCAGGGCGGACAAGGCCGTAGTCGCGTCCCTGCTGAGGCTGTACGCTTCCGGCATTCCGGGGCCAGAGTCTGTCGCAAGCCTTGTGCCTGTCCAGAGCCTGGGCAAACGCGCGAAGCAGTCCAGAGTCAGCAGCAGCCAGTCGCCGTTGCCGTCATGGAATATGCCGGCCAGCACGCTGTCGAACGCTGGCCGACTGGTGCTGCTGCGGGAGCGGCCTGGATTCAGAGGAGAGGAGAACATCGAGGCGTGCATCGTCAGTGACGAGCAGCTGCGGACCGTCGTGTTCGGCGATCCGGTCTACCACATGATGAAGCTGTACGCCCGTCGAATCGAGACGCTGGCCACCAGAGCGGTGACCCTCAAAGGCCATGGCTGAAAAGGTCGCCGGTCAGGAAAGGTGGTCTGCTTGACATTAATACGCAAGTCTCACTACGGGAAACAATATCGTCTTTATCGGCCCGAAACGACGGAGATGCAAGCATGGAGTCCTATGAGGGGTTATGCGTCCGAAGCTCCAACGCTGAGTTGGCCAGGCCATCAACATACGATGGCATGCAAACATGGCGGCAATAGGGTGGCGGTATCTATTTCATGCACGCACAGGAGCTGATGCTCACTCCAGCTATATGTGGCCCTGACGACGCGAGGACCGTCCAGCCATCAACAAGTGGGCGATCCGCCAAAAGTCCTCTGGATCTTCAGGCCGGTGGCAAGCGAACCGGTCTGGAATGTGGATTGTTGATACGAGGTGGTGGCGGCAGGTGCTCACGACTCGCTCTCCCGAGAGGATGCAACAGTCAAGGAGGAGGAGGACGGCAAACAGCATAGCTCGAGGACGGTTGAAAAATGGACAGCAATCTTGGACCGGCAGAGCTATGTGTGCCCGCTGGTAGGGCGCGTCAACTGATACGAGGCAAATGGGAGACTTTTGCTTTGCGAGGCAGATGATGCACAGAGGACATATATCTCCAAGGTCGAAGCGGCTGCAGAGTTCAGTCGGACCATCTGGCGGTGTCTCCATGGACTGAAGGCGCGGGCGAAGCTGGTCTACGTCTTGCCGTATGTCACTCCATTACCTGGATACCAGGCTATCGCTTTGTCGGTCTGAGACAATGGACGGCGCCCAGGGGCCGCTTCATAGGTCGACGGCTGGCATGTTGGTACATCTACTCCGTACTCATTGCTGTTCCGTACTCTCCGCGCTCGGTACTATATGACTATCAATTGATGTGCGGAATACGGGGTGTTTCTGTACTCCGTACTCCGTACGGCAATCAAATGACAAAAGGTGATGGACGGCGCGGCTACCAGCGTCACACAGGCACATGAATTGATCGATTCGCATACGGCGGCGCAGGCGGGTGGTGGTGTGTCCAGACGCAGCCGCGAGTGATGAGGCTGAAAAGACGATGGGATACCTACATAGAGGGCCGAAGAATGTGGAGAAGCTTGAAGAGAGGCGTGGAGGGTCGGCAAAGGGGCGTGCAAGATGGGCGGCTAGAAGAGGTGAACGTCTGGAGAGCCGGCCAGCTGATTGGGTGATTGATCTGCCCAGGTAAAAGTTGCTCCCAGCCTGCCAACATTAATTATTATTGGAACCTTTGGCACTCGCGTGGTGCTCGCGTGTGGCAAGTCCGGAGTACCTCAAGGTACGCTGCACGGGCGTACTCCACTTCTGTACGGAGTACTTGTAGCTGGCAGCAATCCATCATCTCCATCATTATTGATTATTATTACACATCAAAACACGAGCCTAATGGAGGACTGGGGTACGGAGTACGGAGCACTTCCATCGCTTAATATTACGGGACTTGATTCTTTTCTACGAAGAGGTACCTATGTAATAAATAGCAGTCTGGCTGTGACTTTCCTCATGTTCCTACCGCCGTCGCTACTTCTCCGGTGCGTACGGGATACCTCCGCTTGCCCTCTCAAGACTCAACTTCTCGTCCTGCCTGACAACCGGGCGAGATCGTCTCGACTTCTTCTTCTTCTTCTTCTTCTTCTTTCTCTATTGTACGGGCTCGTTGCAAGTCATCCATATCTGCTCCGGCACAGTGTCGCCATCACGAACCGACATACCTCGAGTCTCCGACCAGCTCGAGTGCGCCCGTCCATCTCCTCTCCCCGTCCGTCCCCCGCCGATCATCTGCGCCGCGGCTAGTCCCGCTGCTTTCGGCAGCGACCCTCGACCTCTCCGCCTGTCTCTTCGACTCTCACTCACTCACTCACACTCACACTCTACTCTCTCTCGTTCTCTCACTCACTCCTCTTCTCTCGCTCTCGATTGCTCCCCGGCCTTCCCATCAATCCACAGATCCCATCACCGTCTCGTCTGCAACCGCACAATCACACGCGCGCGCACCCATCTCTGCCAGCCTCCTGTCTCTGTCTGTGATCATTATTCCCCTTTCCGTCTTGGCAACGGCAGCTCTGCAAACCGCTGCGACGCGAGCCCGACGATCTCTCCACACCCGCTCCGGGCGCAAGGAGCGCTGCCCTTTCTGCCCTTGCCGACTGTCGCATCGCCTTCTGCTCCGCAGACAGCTTTCGGGGCCACTGCCCGAGGCCATCGTCGGCGCCCCACATGAGCACCGCGACCGCCCAGCCTGCCGCTGCTGCCGCCCAGCGTCTCGATCGTGCTCCGACCTCGTTCAGAGACGGTGCAGCTCCATCCCTCGGATCATCCGTTCCCCAATCCAACGGCCTAGGTAATGCTCTCCCCTTCGTCCGCTCGGCAGTGTTGCCATGGCCAACTTGATCCGTTCGATCGAGCAATGTTTCATCTGTGGTCTGAAGAGTCTCCGCTAACCATCTCTTCTGATGTTCCCCGGCACAGTCACCTCCACACTCTCAAAAGCTCCGACCGAGACGACCCTCGCGCGTGACAACACCCGAACTCTGCCAGCAGTCTCTTCCTCCGCACGCGGCGCCCAGGATTACGCGCGAACCGAGCTGGCGCCGCAGCTGGCCTCAGGTCCTGCTCTGGACGTCGAGTCGGGGTCTATGCGGAGAGAACCCCCCGTCGAGAATCCGCAGTCGCCGCTGCGGGCAAATGAGGTGACGACCGCGCCGACGGTGGGCCTGAGTGGACCTGTGTCCGAGAACGGCGCCGAGACCGTCAGGCGAGGCTCCAAGCGCAGCCTGACGGCCAAGGGGAGGACGGGAAGCGTCGGCAGCAACAGTCGGTCAGCACGAACGCAGCCATTGGTGTCGGAGAAGGAGAAGCCCTCGGCGACGACGCCGGGCCAGGTCAGGCCCAAACGAGGCGGCGTCTCGAGGTTCCTGGCGCTGCTCAACTGCTGCTCCCGCCCGGAGGAGCAACAGGCCGTGGATCCGGGCGAAGCGGCCGAGCCCGCGAAGAAGGTGGTCAAGGTGCCCTCCGGGCGGACCAGCCAGCCACCGACCGGCACCAGGCAGAATGCGAGCGCTGCCGACTCCAGCATGGCGGACTCGAAGGAACCTCTGGACGAGAAGGTGACCGCAGAGGGCGAACAGCTTGCTCGCGTGGACAGGGAGGAGCCGACCAAAGCGGTGCAAGGCGATGCAACTGTAGACAACCCTGTCACCGGCGCCTCAGGCGTTGCTTCGGCCTCCCCTGCCCGCAATTTCCCCCCGGAGGACAGTGTCCCGTCAGAGAAGTCGTCCACGCAGGCGCCGGTGGCACGTCTGGACGTCAGGGCTGCGAATACGCTCGGCTACGCCACGACCAATAACCCACACGTGATGGTGCAAGCACCCACGCCTGTGGTGCCTCACCACGACAGCGGCATCATCTCGGACAGGACCCCAAGACAGGAGGATCTCGACACGGATATCGAGATGACTGACGCCGGGCCCTCGGTACCGCTGGCCTCGACCGAGGTGCATGCCAGCGAGGAGGATGAGACCTCCCGTCCGCTCCAGAAGGACGTGGGACCGGCCAAGGTTGACCTGCCACCCCCGCCACCGCTCGCGGAAAGGCAGGTGCAAGTCGTAGGAGCCACGTCCGGGTATGAGTCGGATTACGATCCGTCGATAGCGACAGCTCCGGCCGAAGGCATCAAGTGGCTGCTGCCTCCGATGAGACCCGAGTTCAGGGGCAAGAAGTGTCTGGTGCTGGACCTCGATGAGACGCTGGTCCACAGCAGCTTCAAGGTACGTGTTTCGATGACGTCGTCAGAGTCATGCACAGCCAACACCTAACGCGATTCGCAGATCCTTCATCAGGCCGACTTCACCATCCCTGTGGAAATAGAGGGGCAGTATCACAACGTTTACGTAATCAAGCGTCCAGGCGTCGATGCGTTCATGAAGCGAGTGGGCGAACTTTACGAAGTCGTCGTCTTCACGGCCTCGGTGTCAAAGGTAACCACCTGTCCGGTCGTTGTTGTTGCCTATACAACTTCTGACCTCTCAATTGCAGTATGGCGATCCTCTGTTGGATCAACTCGATATCCACGGCGTGGTTCACCACAGGCTTTTCCGCGAGAGCTGCTACAATCACCAGGGCAACTATGTCAAGGTACGTTTGAACAGCGTGATGACGCCACCGGCTGTCTCATTCACTCGATTGGTTAACCGTGATCAGGATCTGTCGCAAGTCGGTCGTGACCTGAAGGAGACTATCATCATCGACAACTCGCCAACATCCTACATATTCCACCCGCAACATGCCGTTCCCATCAGCAGTTGGTTCTCCGACGCTCACGACAACGAGTTGCTGGACCTGATCCCGGTCCTGGAGGACCTGGCTGGCCCTCAAGTCAGTGATGTGAGCCTAGTGCTGGACGTGGCGTTGTAGTGTCCGAAGGCGAGATATTCCAGGAAGCGTACGTGGCACTTGTTCGGCCGCGCACTGTTGTTCATAAGGCGAGGTCACGCTGTCCAGTCTCTTTGCTTTGGCCCCAGTTGCCTGTGTAAACTTTCGACACGGAAAAGATTCAGCGGTTGGAGCGCATTCATTTGAGTCTCAGCCTTTCAAAGGATGCTTGTTGTATAAGCGCAGACTGGCATCCGGTGCGCGCCCTGAGCAGTTGTTGTCGGAGGAAGAAGCTGGCGAAGGCGCCTTGTATCATTCTACAGAGGCGAGAAACATCCCCTTGTTTTTGGCTTCTCCAAGTCATCAGCATCTCGCATACCTTCTTGGCTAGCATTGCGGGAGCATTTTCCACGAAGCGGCACTTTCCCGCAGCAGGAGTTGGGGGACTGAAGCACAAGCGCTCCGAGCGAAAATCTGTTTCTTTCCTTTGTCTCAAATAAAGTACGTTTTAATTCTGGGCTTCCCTTCAAGAATGCTTGTTTCCTTCTACCAAGAGGGTGTCGGTGCTCCTTTCTAGTCAGCCTCTTTAGAGGATGCAAGCGTTGGCATTCGGGTGATGTCGATGTCGCCACTCGAATTGCGACTGTCAGACCTCTAGAGGGCTTGATCGGTTTTCACAGCGGTTCGATAAATAGACTCCAATATAAAGTCAATGGCAAGTCGAACCTTTGTTGAATGCTATGTGGGCCTGTAGATATCACGAGAGTGGTGATGAGCAATTGCAATCTCCATAGACTTATGATTTGAGGCACCCCCATCAAGAGTCTCCCGAGGTCTGTTTACATCAGAACATCATCTCAAGCTTACCTATGTATGTACAATGGCAAGTTGCAAGCCTTTATAAAACTTGGAACTAAGGCATACCTGGGCATGAGGTTACACCCGGGCACTCGCGGTCATAGGTCGTGTCAACTTTAGTCCGATGATGTGGGGAATTCGTACCTAGGCCCAGGTAAGGCAGATGTTCATGGATACCTCGTTCCCCAAACAGTAATGGATTGTCTCAGACTTCAATAGGCTCATGGATTTCAGACAATGAGGGGTTTCTTACCACACAGATGACATATCAACGAAGTAATGTCCTCAACCGATCATGATAATGCTGCGGACCCGGAGCATAACCGCCTGGGGATCGTGCGAAACAGCAAAGGATGGGATGGGAAGCTTAGGGTGGAGAAGAAGGCAATCATCACCAACCCGGAAGCGCTGTCGGATCCGGAGTACTCTGACGAGGAGGCACCGCCAGTGGAGCAGATAGATCCCGATGAGGGTAGGCCACCACATGAAGTCTGCGTGTGTACGCAGTCGACCTCTAAGGAACCCGTAGCTGATCGATCTGCAACTGTTTAGATTTGTTGGAGGAGGTCGAGCTAGATACTGATGTAGGCTGTCTGTTCCCGGTTGTTTCTTGAGGGTGCTGAAGCTGACATGGCGACATAATCCAGGAGATCGATCTTGTCCACTGTCGCATCACTTCAATGCCCGCACTGCGACTAGAGCGCTTTCCGAAACTCGCGGTCAGTAGCTAGCATCCAGCCCATCATCCCTGATCGCTCAGGCTGAGAGATCCCGCAGAGACTATGCCTGCGACAAAACCTCATCACCGAAGCCGAAGTCCCCGAAGTCCTGGCAGGGAGCCTTCAGGAGCTCGACCTATACGACAACCTCATCTCCCACATCAGAGGCATGGAGGCGCTCACACAGCTCAAAACCCTCGACCTGAGTTTCAACAAAATCAAGCACATCAAGAGGCTGGAGCGGCTGCGGAAGCTGCAGGACCTCTACTTTGTGCAGAATAAGATCCAGAAGATTGAGGGTTTGGACGGTCTTGGTGAACTGCGCAACCTCGAGCTGGGCGCGAACAGAATACGTGTGCGCGCACAAGCTGACACCGGCTCTTCGCTCTGTTAATTCTGTCAACAGACAATAGAGAATCTGCAGGACCTGGCCTCGTTAGAGCAGCTTTGGCTCGGCAAGAACAAAATTACCGAGATAAAGGTCGGTGTTTCTGTATCTTCTCTCTTGGTCCATATTCGAAGCGGAAGTATCCGGGCGAGCGTTCATTTTCTGACGGAGGGACTTGTCTGTTCTCAGGGTCTCGATAATCTCACCAACCTCCGCATCCTCTCCATCCAGTCCAATCGCCTGACCAGAATATCTGGCCTCGACGCCCTCACCCAGCTCGAGGAGCTTCACATCTCCCACAACTCCTTGACCTGCCTCTCCGGCCTCGACAACTGTACGCAGCTACGCGTGCTGGACATCTCGAGCAATCCGATCGAGCATCTCGAGGGCTTGAAGCACCTGGTGCAGCTCGAGGAGCTGTGGGCGAGCCAATGTCGGCTCGACGACTTTGCCGAAATCGAGCGTGAGCTCGCGGACAAGGAGCAGCTCAACACCGTCTACTTTGAAGGCAATCCGCTGCAGCTGCGCCAGCCCGTGCTCTACCGAAACAAGGTCAGGCTGGCGCTGCCGCGTGTGAAGCAGATCGATGCCAGTAAGTCATGTCCGGTCGAGTCTTGTCGTGTAATTGACCGGCAGTGATAAGATTGCGCGACGCTAACCTTCATCTTTATAGCTTTCGTGCGAGCTTAGGAAGTGCGATCGAAGTCTTTAGGCCAAAAGGGCAGCGCCACACGGTGAGGAGGATCAGGATCAACAATCCTCTCGTCATGGGTAGCGTAGTATCAAATATAAGGATACGGCGCTTTCTGCTCCTTTTTCCTATGTCTGTGGTCCCATCATGTTGTAATCACAACGTGCATCTCGAACAAGCCTTCTCTGGTACAACCAGATGCTGTTATGGTGACCACATGTAATAAGTTTGATAGTAACTACCTAGGTAGGTATTCTTTGCATGAATGGTCCTATCTAACCTTGGAAGTCAAACGCTCATGTGCAAAAACACCAAAGTTGCGGGATGCTGCATTTGCTTCATGCAGCCCGCTCCCGTCACTCGTCGCTTTCCAGTTATTTTCCCTCAAAACCCACTGCCATTTGCATCCCGTTCACGCGTAGTCACGCAATCACTCTCAGCACCTCAGCTGCGTGCTAAGACTGGCCCGGCCCAGGTTTAAGACCTAGCTTCCTCAAGCTCGAGCTCGAGCTGTCTGATCCGCTCGTCCTTCTCGCTACTGCCCTTGCTTTCGCTCAGTCGCGTCTTCAGCGTGTTCACCTCGGCCGTCAGGGTCGCGATCTGATCCATCTGTGTCGACATGGTACGGTTCTGCTGCTCCAGCAACCCTTTGATGTCTTGCAAGTACGTCTTGAGACCCTCGGCAGCACCACCGGCCGGAGGGCTCGCCGGCTTCTCGGTTGTCGAGGCCGATGGCTGAGAGGACGCAGCGTTGGAGGGACTAGCTGCAGCTGCTGGCTTTCGCTCCGAGCTCGCTTCTGCCTGGGCAAGTGGTGCCTTGGACATTTCGGGCCCGCGAGTTTTCTCCTCCATTCTCGCGATCGTGCTGCTGCTGAGAGGCCGCTCCACTGGTTTCGAGACCTCTTCGAAGCTGGATGACTCGTCTTCTTCGTCCTCCGGCTCTTCGTCCCCGTCCTTGTCGGCGTACTTTGACGCCATTTGGGCGATGGAGTCTTTGTTTTCCTTGAGAGATGGCTGGGGTCGTGCCGCCGATGGGGCAGGCTCAGCACCCGGTTTCGACTTCTCGGGTTCCGGCTTGGACTGAGAGCCGCTCGGCGCCCTGGGCGGGGGCTTGTAATCCGCCGGGATCTCTTCTGGTTCTTCACCCTCGTAAACGCTTTCGAGTGAGATTTTGGGTGGTAGCGCCTCCTTGCCCGCGAACCACTCTTCGGCGGACATGGAGGGCTTGATGCCCACTGTCGGAGGGAATATGTCGCCTTGGAACACCTCCGCTCGGCGCGGTACGATGAAGGAGACCGGTTCGACGAAGCTGTCGTTGACCGTCTTGTACGCCCGCATCACTTCGTTCTCATGAATCTGCACCTGTTCAACGTCACTGCCCTTCGCGAGTGGGAGACATGGCCGACTTACGTTCACACCGCGTTTGGGCAAAAAAGCCACACCCCGCTGCGGCTCTGCGGATTTGTATTCCGATAAGAACTCGAACTTGTCGTTCTCGTATTCGAAATAGCGAATGTTGCCATCTCCCTTGCCGGCCAGATACAGGCATTGCGTGCCGTCATCCCAGAAGGGCATACAGACGCCCGAGATGGAGTCGAGAATGTGAAAGCCGCCGAGGGGCTCCTTTGGTGCTCTCACGTCCCACAGGCCCAGCTGACGATCGCTCATCCGGGAGAAGCCCGTCGTCGCGATCCGGTCGTGCTCGCCCATCCACACGCAGCGGCTGTTCTTGGCCCCGGTGTGGCCCTGCCCTTCGTGTACCGCTCTCTCTTGCCGGACGTCCCACAGTCGCAGTTTTTTGTCCCGGCAGGTCGTGACCAGTAGCGATCCGTTTGCGCTCCAGGAGAGAGATTGCACAATGTCCGCGTGCTTGAGCGTGAGTGCAGATGTCCCCGCCTCGACATCCCACAGCTTGACCGTGTAGTCGCCGGATGAACTTGCCAGCACGTTCGCCGCAGACGGGTTGAACAGTACGTGCCCGACCTTTCTGTCCCTTTTCTTAGCTTCCGAGATGTCTCAACATCAACTCCCGCAATGGCTCACCTTGAATGGCCCGTCAGTTTGGCAGCCGGACGAACGTCTTCCGGCTCCTCCGCGTCCGTGTATAGGGTGAAGCCCTCGGGGACTTTCCATATGAAAACCTGCTACCGTTCAACTCTCTGCCAACTCGGAACACCTCTGTCTGTCTTCGCACCTTGCCATCGTCCGAACCCGACACCACCAGGGAGTCATTGAACGGACTCCTGCGACTGCCGTTAGCAGTGCCTTCCCATCGCCCTATCCAAGCCCTACCAGTCCGTGTCTAGCACCGCAGCAGTGTGCCCCCGGAACAGCGGTATCTGCTCAGGCAACCGACCCCGCTCGCTCAAGGGAATCACCGCGAACGCGCCGCCTCCGCCGGACTCCCAATTGACCGAAATGTATTGCGGGTTGACCTGCCCACGTGTGTTCAGAGAGTGTCGAAGACCGAGTTCGGAAAGCTTACCTTGATCAGATTCGTGTCCCACGCATTCTGTGAGATGCGCAGGTTGTCGTAACATTGCTCCTGTTGGCGTGTCGACCTGCGTCAGACAACCCCGATCTTCGAGAAGCCTGCCTCGCTGCTCACCTTCTTCGTCGACCTCCCGAAAACATGACCTGCACGTGGATTTAGCAACACCTCTGGCATCCATCTCGACATACCCACGGTATTTAGACGCCCTGACGAAGCGGCCTGCCATCTGCGTTCTATCGATATAACCGTGGAAGCTCAACACCCTTTCGACAGTGGCTAATGAACCGTTCCTCGTGCTGTACCCCGTACCTTACTACATACCTCGTTCTACTCTTCACTTCGCTTCCAGTCCTGGGCTTGGCACTGCGATTACCGATTACCCCACGATCTCGATTTCTTAGCGAACTTATACTGACTAACGCCTCCCACCACCGCCCACCATAGTCGCGTGGTTTAGTGCGTAAAACCCTGGCCCCCGTTGCCTTCTTCTCATGCTAATCGATCCCCCAGGTTGGTCATAACGTACCGTTCACAGAGGAGTCATTCTCCGGTAAGGTCCCCGGTTCGAGCCCGGGCGTGACTAATTTTTGCTGTGCTGGAAGCCTTGGGGGCTGGCGAACTCCTTTTGTGGGTTGGAGGACTGGGAGCGCGAAAGGTTGGACGGAGCACGAGCGGAGCTGTTATCATGGGGTGAGGGGCTTTACAGAGGTTTCTACCTGAAACTGTGGACTTGCACGGTGCCCGGGCTTTATGCGATCAAACTATCTCACGCAAGGAACGAACTGATGCTAGTGCGGATAACGCAAGACGGCCTCGGGACATAAGGAGCCAGGATACTGGACGGCATATGAATTTGGCCAACTACGAGTTACTTCGATTCGTGAGCCACTTCGAGCCCCAGGATAAACGTTAAACGATGGTCAGGAACCCAACTCAAGGGCTGATTTGAGGCTTATTGACTCGACTACCTGCATGTCCCATACATAGATAGTAAGGGCCAGAGGTCCTTTCGTTTGAAGGGCAGTGTGAATGTCCACAGTACGCAGACAAGGAAATAACCCATGGTCAAGGTCGACTTTCGATGTTGGCTGATGGACCCTGCCAAGCCGACGCCATTGGCCAATCAACGTCGATACGATGAAGCTTCTCCCACAAACGGGATGGCCCACCTGCCCTTCGACACACATCTACAGATTATATAAAGTATGACTCAACTCAATTGCCTTCGCTTTTGTTCGATTGAAAGATAGCAAACAAGTGGATGCTGGTACTACTCAGCCTTGAAGCACTGAGGGAAAAGTCTTCGTTGGCAGAGAGATCCTCGCCTGCGTAACAGCCATGCCGTTCACGCGATCCGCGGTCATACCCCGTCCATGTAGGCGTACCAGGGTTCACTGGCGACCAGTGTGAGTTGCCAGCGCCATTGATCATATGTAGTAACGCTCACTGTTGCTCCAGACGCACCATAGCCACATCGGGGCCGCGCAGATATGCCACAGTCGATAATCACGGCACGGCTTTCTCACCAGAGCTAAACCGAACCAGCCGACATGTCACACAGCCCAAGTCTCAGGGTGCCTCGCAGGCTATGCTCTACGCTACCGGCCTCAAACCGGAAGATATGAGCAAAGCCCAGGTGGGTATATCCTCGATGTGGTTCTCGGGCAACCCCTGCAACATGCACCTGTTGGATCTCAACAACAGAGTCAAGGAAGGCGTTCAGCGGGCAGGTTCGGCAATCCCTCGAGCACAAGACGAGCAACCCAAGGCTTCCGGCTGATGCTTCTCCCAGGCCTTTTAGGGATGCAATTCAACACCATTGGCGTGAGCGACGCGATATCGATGGGCACCAAGGGTATGCGGTACTCTTTGCAGTCTCGAGACCTGATCGCGGACTCGATCGAATCGGTCATGGGGGGCCAATGGTACGATGCGAACATATCCATACCGGGATGCGATAAGAACATGCCCGGAGTCGTCATGGCCATGGCGAGGGTGAACCGCCCCTCGTTGATGGTATACGGCGGAGCGATCAAGCCGGGCTGCGCGAAGACGCTGGACAACAAACCCATCGACGTCGTTTCAGCCTTTCAGGCGTACGGGCAGTACATCAGCGGTGAAATCAACGAGGAGACGCGCAGCGATATCATCAGGCACGCCTGCCCCGGCGGGGGAGCATGCGGCGGCATGTACACAGCCAACACCATGTCAACGGCCATCGAAGTCATGGGCATGACTTTGCCCGGCTCATCGTCCAATCCGGCAGAATCGAAGGCAAAACAACTGGAGTGCCTCGCCGCAGGGGTTGCGATCCGAAACCTCCTCGAGCAGGAGATCCGTCCTAGTGACATAATGACACGCCAGGCTTTTGAGAACGCCATGGTGGTGGTCGGCGTCCTGGGCGGCTCCACCAATGCCGTTCTTCACCTTATCGCCATGGCCGATGCCGTGGGTATCAAACTCACGATCGATGATTTCCAGAGCGTCAGCGATCGGGTCCCGTTGCTGGCTGATCTCAAGCCGTCAGGCAAGTACGTCATGTCCGACTTGCATGGCATTGGAGGCACCCCGGCTCTCCTCAAGTTTCTGATCAAGGAGGGCCTCATCGAGGGCGGGGGTATGACCGTCACGGGGAAAACGCTCAAGGAGAATGTTGAAAACGCACCTTCTTTCCCCTCGGACCAGCAGATCATTCGCCCGCTCACCGATCCGATCAAGAAGACCGGTCATATACAGATACTGCGAGGCAGTCTTGCTCCTGGCGGGTGCGTCGGCAAGATCACCGGCAAAGAGGGCTTACGGTTCGTCGGAAAGGCAAAAGTGTATGACAAAGAGGACGATTTCATAACCGCACTCGAGGCTGGAGAGATCCACAAAGGCGAGAAGACGGTCATCGTCATTCGGTACGAGGGCCCCAAGGGTGGCCCGGGAATGCCGGAAATGCTGAAACCCAGCTCTGCCATCATGGGCGCCGGCCTCGGCAATGACGTCGCACTCATCACGGACGGCCGGTTCAGTGGTGGCAGCCACGGCTTCTTGATCGGTCACATTGTGCCCGAGGCGCAAGATGGCGGGCCTATCGCTCTCGTGAAGGATGGCGACGTGATTACCATCGACGCTGAAACAAGAGAGCTGAACGTGGAAATTGGCAATGACGAGCTCGAAGCCAGGCGTCAGACCTGGGAAGCGCCTCCTCTGAAACACACAAAAGGAACCTTGTTCAAATACGCGAAGAATGTACAAGATGCTAGTCACGGATGCATCACAGACGGTTGATGGGCTTTTGTTTATATCGGGTCATCCGTGGTTCTCCTCATCCGAAAACCTAGACGAATTATTTGATGCCGGGAAGGGGAGTCCTGAGAAGTCAATGTCGGCTCGGCCATGGACGGCGTACATCGTCCGCAGGAGCATTATCAACTTCACGCCAGCATGAAATCAGGTAAAAGTAAGAGGCAACAGCAGCAGAGTCCGGCGGCAAACTCCACAACGTCGATGTCCGCCCCAGTCCATACAACTACCGTCCATGGTACCCTGTGTTACCGAATGCAGCCTACGGCCGATCCCCTGGGCTGACTGGGGGCTGGTGTGGTAAACGTTCATTAATCGAAAAGATCAGGTTATGATAGAGCCAAATTAGGAGGACGCTTTTGCCTACTGTGGGCTTCTTGCCTTGGCGAAGATCAGGTGTCGATATAACATGATCTCAGACCAGATCAGACTCATAATCAGACTTCTGCTGACCATGCGCAGTTCTGCGAAATTGAACGTGAAGCTCGACATTGCCGCCCAAGGTAATACCTCGCAACACCTGCGACCTACAAACCACGCCCATATAAACTTCATGCCGAGTGTCCAGTGTTCCATTCAGATGACTCTGATTTTCCATAGTGTATACCATACGCCACTCCCTACTTTTTGGGGGTTAACAACATCAACGTCGGGATGTATCAGGATCCTATTCCAGCCTATAGCGATATGCATTAGTGCGGTTGTTACAACATGGCAAAGCGTCCGGCAATTGCTGGAGTATGCTGACGTGGCCATGCACACACCTCTCTATTATATGCAGGCCTGAGGCCGTCTCCACCACATGGCTCATTTCACCGGGTTGAAGTGCGAACGCGGCATCTTCGAACTCCTTTTGCATGTCGCCCTTGCCGAAGAAGCCGCTGAGTGGAAAATGATGCATGAGCCTAGGTTCAACGTCGTCAAGCGATCCAAACTCACAGGTCACCCTTCTTCCTCGCACTGCTGCAGTCAGACTCAGATGCAGCCAAGTCGCCGAGCGTGACTTCGCCGGACCGTATGCGGTTCTCGTGGGCTGAGATGATGGCCATGGCGTCCTCCTTTGAGCGGGTGATCTCGGCCTCCCGCCAACTGGCCGGTCTTCGACTCCCCCTATGCTTGACCAGCAGATGCGCGGCCCGTATCTTGCCCTCATGGCTGCCGGTGCCGTCCGGTCTGAGGTTTGTCGAGCTGTGGTAGTTTCCCATGTATACCTTGAGCTTTTCCGAGTCGGTACCTGTCGGCGGCTCCCATCGTGACTCCTTCGTGTCCGGATTGAAGTAGTAGGGAAGGTTTTTGGAGTTGGAATGGCGGACCTCCCAGCCGCTGGGAAGACCGGTGTCGGACTGGTAGCGTTAGTAAGTTGGTCAACGAACGTCGATAGTGATCATGAGTCGCCCGTACCATGGGAGGCAGGAGAAGCAGTGTGGTAGGGTCTGAGAGTATCTCGCTCAACTATGGTTCAGTATCGAAGACAAAGGCGAAGAGAATGTGTTTGCTAGGCAGCTCGAGAAAGCTCTGCGCGGTTGGCGTTCATCCCTGGACACGAATGTGGGGTTGGTGCAACGCAAGGTTGTACGGCAGGAGGGGTCATCCTACCAGAGCTGAAAAGGGATAGCGCGTGGTTGATCTTGCACTCACGACTCGGGGCCCCGGCGACAATAAAGCATCTTCCCGAGGTCGCCCATACACATATGTTCTGCACGACACACCATCTACTATCACAGAGTCTTCGTATACAGCAGTATTAACTCTCGATCCACCTTGACCAAAGATGTCTGCGTCTCCCGCCCCATCTGACGCCGCCGAGCAGCCGAAGAAGATCACGTTCCGGTTCTGTCGAGAATGGTATGTCTTCAAACCTTGAACCACCTTTTGAACCCGGTAAGATGTGACACTGACGAGATCGCCCAGCTCCAACATGTTATATCCGAAAGAAGACCGGGTCAACAACACGCTGATGTTCGCCTGCCGCACCTGCCAGTTCAGCGAGCCAGCGGCGTCCTCGTGCGTCTACCGGAACGAGCAGAGCAACACCGTCGGCGACACCGCTGGAATCACGCAGGACGTCGCGTCCGATCCAACGGTGGGTTTACCTGGTTTCTGTTCTCACTGCGGTGAAGAGATCCTCTGCGAGCCCTGTGAGCGCGAGTCAAGTAGGAATGGGTTTGAGGATGACGATGAGGTCGGCGGCGGAAGAAGCGTGCAGTCAGATTCATCGATGGCAGAAGGGGGCAAGAAGACCATACACAACTCATGACACGCTCTCCGCAACCATGCTGATTGTTTACTGTCTTCAGTTGCCTAGGATAGAAAAACCGTGTCCGAATTGCAACGAAACTGAAGCGGTCTTCTTTCAGTCTCAGCAGCGTACAGCTGAGACCGGCATGGTCAGTACCTTCGAAGTCACCACGACCGCCGCCACCGTGCTAACCCAACGCTCGGCTCCACAGAAACTCTATTTCGTCTGCTGTCGATGCGGTTCCGTGTGGCAGTGACTTGGTCATTAGCGTTGGGAGAAAACATCTGGCGGTTTGGCAAGGAAGAAATGATTTCATCATGGTCACAGGCTGGATTCTGTCTTGCTACGGTCTTTCGTGCGCGGCGTCACAATCGGTTGTTGGTCATCATACCCAAGGTGGCAGTGATTCATGTTCGACGAACGGGCCCAAGTCTCTGTATTATAAATGCATTGGGGCTAGAGATAATATTTTAGACCACTGTCTGTCCCGCAGCTCTGCTCCGACGATGCCTGTGCAAGCTTTGGTATTAGCAGACCATGTACCGGACATCGCTTTTGTCGTTGGAGATGCTTACTGTTGAGCCTCGAGCCAATCGGCTCTCCCGTCTTGTTTATGAGCACGCATGCGTTGTCGTCAAACCGGACCGCGCTGCCATCTGGCCGCTGATACTTCTTCGCCGTCCGCACGACCACGGCGTGGCGGATGTCCCCTCTCCTGACCTTGTTCGCTGCTGCTATCGAGACCGAGCCGCCGGAGCCTGATTCCGGGCCAAAGGACCGTTGCTTCTGGACGACCACGACGATGCGATCGCCTAGGAAAATGGTAAGCTTTGTTTCCGCGAATGCACGAGTGTAGACGCCCGCGGGAACCCACCTATCCGAGCAGCGCGCTTCATCTTGAGCACCTTGACACACTCAACCACTGCGGCGCCGGAGTTGTCGATGCAGTTCACCAGTGTCTGGGGAGTCAATTAGCCATCCGTCGGCCGAGTTGACGCGGGTGAACCGGAGACTGGTGCAAATGACGTGCCTTTAGCTGAATCATGCTGAGATACTCTTCGGTTGTGCTCTGCCACACAAAAGCGCAGTAGCGCCTGTTCGACGAGCAGAGTAAGTGTGAGGCCGAGTGATAAACTTTACCATTACAATTATCGCGCGCAGGAGAGCGACCACTCGCCAAGTCGGATATGACACTTTACCATATAAGGGTTAGCTCGGCGTTCCGTCTACTGTACGGCACGGAGGAGTTCGATCGGCTCATCGGCGAGCGCACGTTGGAAGCTTGGAACCTTGGAAGCATCAACCCGATCAAAGCCCTTTATACGGAGTATTACGCAGTACAGAGTGTGCAGCATGGGATTATTGTCAATTAACGAGAAGCTTCGTACATGTCCGGCCTTGTGCATATCACCGAGTTGTCCGTCCAGGCTCGTATTCGGGTCAATGGCCATAAAGACTCCTTTGATGAAGGAGGCTGGGACACCCTTCAGCGCACTGTGATTGATATGCCACCGTAGAGAGTTTGGTCGCTGACTCTCCAAATCAATATTGTACTGAATATCATCGAGCGAAGGGCTCACATAGCATGTAATCGGACAGGGTCATCGCCGCTCTTGGCAGGGCAGAGTTTGAGCCCAGCCCCTGGATATCAGACGGGTACGGAGTACGTCCAGCTACGACGTAGGCAGGTGGCAGGGTGGCAGGTACACCGGCCACAGGCGCGAGCGACCACCAGGGCTGCGCCGCGCATTGGATCGTCGACGGTTCCAACTTCCCGTGCAAGGAGGGTGTGTGCGGATCATGATATCCTGTACAAGCGCGCCGCGAGCCTGCGTCCCTTCCTTTCACTTGGCGAGTGAGACGCCAGAGTCGGCATAGCCTCGAGACTGCGCATTCGCTCCCTTTGTCCTCAGTCCCGACACCACGCGCTTGCGGACGCTCTCTATCTTTCCGGCTCTCAATCACGCTGTTTCTGCGCTCCAATCATGCCATCTTCGAGTCAGCATAGTCTCCGCTGACGCTCGAACGCCTCGAGCATCACACCTGTCCTTCTCGGCGACACTGAACACGCTCGTTAGGCAGCACCAGAGCTGCTCGAGGAGAGCTTGGAACAAAACGGTGTTGCGTGCTAGCGGTCATGGCTCTGAGAGCAGCACTGGCGAAGAAGGGTGGCCTCACCCTTTCGCAGCTAGCGAGTTATGACGACCTCATCACCGACGCCCTGATTGACCAGGTGAGTCTTGTCAATCCATTGCCATTACTGGCGCAAAGCCTCCGAAGGTCCCATTCGGCTAACAGCGCTGTTCAAGATGTACTACTGGACTACAATCCGCAAGAACCGCGCGAGATATGCGGCTTCTCGTGGCTTACGCGAAGAGGAGATAGCTGGCATCATCCGCCAGAGTGTCATCATCGAGAAGGACCCGCAAAAAGCCATCACTCAGCTCCTCCAAACGGCCGGCTTGAAGCGCTACTACGAGCGGCTCAAGACCACGGACGAGAAAGAACACTTCCAGCGGCATCTGCGAAAGTACGTTCTCATATACATGCCCGATGGCGCCTTCGAAGTCTCCAGCACAAATCGCTACACAATCTCCACCCACGAGGCCGCCGTGGTTGCGCGCAAGGATCTGAGGAAGGGCGATGTTATCAAGTACCTGAGTGGCATTCAAGTGGCCCTCACGCGAGAGGAAGAGAAAGACCTTGATGTGACCCGCCGCGACTTCAGCATCGTCATGTCGAGCCGGAAGAAGACACCCTCCATGTTCTTAGGTCCTGCACGTTTTGCCAATCACGACTGTAATGCGAATGCACGACTGTCAACAGTGGGTCCGAATGGGATGCAGGTCGTCGCGACGAGAGACATACCGGTGGGCGATGAGATCACGGTCACTTATGGAGATGATTATTTTGGCGAGGACAACTGCGAATGCCTTTGCGCAACCTGTGAGAGACTGGAGAGAAATGGCTGGTCGCCAGTCGGCGCGGATACCACCGACGAGAACTCACTTCCCTCGACACCTGCTGAGCAGTCCGATGGGCCATACTCTTTTAGACGGAAACGCAAGTACACCCAAGGTCTCGCTGGCGAGCCCGTGTTTGCCATTCCTCAGGTCACGCCTGCGTCCAGAAAGAAGCGGAAGGTGGATCCGCAGCCGACAACTGAAGACGCCGAGCAGCCCGTCCCTGGAAAAAGACGCCGGGGCAGGCCACCGGCTACCGGCAAGAAAGCTCTGTCCTGTCTCAAGGAAACGTTGCTACTCAGCGACGACTATGACAACCCAAACTCCTCCATGGCCGTCCTGAAGAGCTTGCGCAAGCACGTGGT
>QQTW01000043.1_pt1 | contig 72924 bp, 76 predicted proteins | sample 1904831 | NCBI WGS metagenome assembly QQTW01 (sample SAMN09435610, study PRJNA476489) | Subsurface metagenome, whole genome shotgun sequencing project. | reverse complement strand
AAATTAAGTAATTTTATCTATGTAGTTTTTTTTCCAAAGCTAATAATAGGAAGGAAAGTTTTAAAGCATCAGAATTGAAATAATAGGCTGATTCATACTATGAACAAAGCCTCAATATCTGGTGTCATATCACCTAAGTAAGCAACGAAAGACTCAAGTTTGTTGATAGCTTATGGTTGATTTTTTTGCGTCTAAGCAAACAATACTGAACTAAAGAAAAAGACTAATTTATGGCAGTTACACTGACAAAAGGACAACGGGTATCACTTGAAAAAGTTGCACCAGGTCTATCTGAAGTATTCGTAGGTTTGGGGTGGGATGTTAAAGCAACAGACACTGGTTGCGACTTCGATCTAGATTCATCTGTATTTCTGTTAAGTGCAAATGGAAAATTGATTTCTGAAGCTCACTTTATCTTCTACAACAACCTGACAAGTCCCGATGCAAATAAATCAGTTCAACACATGGGAGATAACCTCACAGATGCAGGTGAAGGAGACGATAAAGTTATCAAAATTGACCTGAAAAAAGTGCCTTCTGAAATCCAAACAATTGTGGTTACTGTCACTATTCATGAAGCCGAAGCACGTCGTCAGAACTTTGGTCAAGTGCAAAATGCTTTCATACGGGTTATCAATTCTCAAACTAACCAAGAGGTTATTCGCTATGACCTTGTAGAAGATTATTCTACAGAAACAGCCATGATTATGGCTGAGCTTTACTTAAAAGATAATGAATGGCGGATTAACGCTATAGGTTCGGGCTATCAAGGCGGCTTACAAGCACTTTTTGATCGCTACAAATAGATAATTTTCTGGAAACAATAATTTTGCGATCGCATTGCTCATTCAAGACAGTAGCCCGGTAATGCCCACCAAAATACTTTTATTTTTGCCTGCATGAAAATTGCAGGCAAGTAATTCAGTAAAACACCAGAAATACTAACAGAAAAAATTGCAAGAGGAAACCAAACAATGGCAGTTACACTGACAAAAGGACAACGGATATCACTCGAAAAAGTTGCACCAGGACTCACCGAAGTATTTGTTGGTTTGGGATGGGATGTCAAAGCAATGGACACTGGCTATGACTTTGACAGGACTTACGCAAAGGCACTAGCAGTAGGTTCTGTTCAAGACGAAGAATAATCGGTAGAGTTCTAATTATCAATTCATTGAGCCGCTAGCAGGAATGACGTTCACCAAACTGAACTACTGCCAATATCTACTGAGCAGTCAAACGAACTTCACGCTGACTCACCTGGCAGAGCATTTACAGCAGTTCAGCCATGACACGATTAACCGATATCTGGGTGGTGAGAAGCTCACAGAGCGAGTGTTGTGGGAGAATGTGAAACCGCTGATTACTCCAGGTGCTGCGGGGTATCTAATTTTCGATGACACCGTATTGGACAAACGCTTCAGCAGAGCGATTGAACTGGTGCGGCGGCAATACAGTGGCAACGAGCATCGCGTCATTCGTGGCATTGGATTGATTAGTTGCTTGTATGTCAATGCCAACACTGGGCAGTTTTGGGTGATTGACTACCGCTTGTACAACCCAGACGGCGACGGCAACAGCAAGCTTGACCACGTTCAACAGATGCGTAAGCGTTGCGGTCTTCGCGGGGCAACTGCCCTTTGCGATCGTGCTGATGGATAGCTGGTATGCCACCAAGAAGCTGATGGCAGCGATTGAGGGGTTGGGTAAGGTCTACTACTGCCCCTTGAAGACGAACCGTTTAGTCGATGATAGCGGCGGCGAGCAGCCTTACAAACGCATTGACCAACTCAGTTGGAGTGAAACTGAAGCAAAACAAGGCAAGCCGATCGAGAGCCGAGGGTTTCCTGAAGACAAGAAGGTGAAATTGTTCCGCGTCATTGTCTCTACCGACAAGACGGAGTATGTCGTCACCAACGACCTGACTCAAGATTCGACGGACGACACGCAACAAGTGTGTGCCGTGCGCTGGAAGATTGAGCAGTTTCACCGCGAGGTCAAACAAACAACGGCAATTGAGTCTTGTCAGTGCCGCAAGCAGCGGATTCAGCGCAACCATATTGCCTGTGCATTGCTGGTTTGGACGCGGCTTAAACAGATTGCTCATGCCACTGCTACGACTGTTTATCAACTGAAAACGGGGTTGTTGTCGAACTATTTGATTGAGCAGCTTAAGTCTCCCACCCTTCTAATGAAGCTGGGGTATGCTTGTCCCCACATTTAGTATCCCTGCGTAAGTCCTGAAATAAAAATAATTGAAAAATTGATTTATTTATCTGCCAATTTTATTGAGAAACTTACTTTTATCTCAAACTTGCACCGTTAGCGGTGCAAGTTTTGAATTTATTAAGTGTGTCTTACTTTATTAAACCTCGACCATAGCAAACACGCAACTCCGAGTACCACTAGCGGTAGTGGAGACGCAGTTTCTGGAACAGACGCAGGCTTCTGCCCAACACTGCCACCGCCTAAGAACCCGTTACCTTGACTAAAGGTAGGATTGTTAGTACCAAAGTTCCAGGTGCCATTAAAACTGGTTGCATTGTCGCCACCAGCAGAGGAGTTGCCACCACCAAAGGAACTGCCACCACTACCGAAGGGACTGCCGCCACCACCGAAGGGACTGCCACCGCCACCAAAGGAACTGCCGCCGCCACCGAAGGAACTGCCGCCGCCACCAAAGGAACTGCCGCCACTTGTGAAGGGGCTACCGCCACCAATGAAAAGGCTGCCGCCACTAGCGTAGGAGTTACCATTACCAATGAACGAGTTACCACCAAACATAGCCATTTGCGCTAATTCTCCTATTTTTAGTACAGGAATTCATCGAACAAAAGAACATCAAAAGACAAATTTAAGACTGTTTTGTGACGTTCTTTTTTTGTCTCATCACTTAAGTTATTTCTTCGCGCTTTGGCGTAGTTAACTTCTTAATTGCTTGAACAAGCAATTAGTCTTACGGTTATGCGGTAAAAGAAAAACCTATTGTAATAGTTGTGATTTTGATGAAGATATTATTAAATCTAAGGTTCGGTGGCAATAGAAAAATTTTTGATTGATTTGTCAATTATTTCGAGTTATTTGTAATTAGCTAGTGTAACGCTGCAATAGCAAAGCTTGCCCTCGGATTACTCCAGGGTTGCTTACTGACGATTGGCGATCGCTTCCTAATAGACTACGAAGAGGGGCATCAGTAGCAAAATACCAACTATAGAAATCCTAACGCTCTTTGTTCACTCTTATAAGTAGGGTGGGCAATGCCCACCATTACTAGGTTTGGTGGGCATTGCCCACCCTACAGCAATACTTATCTTTCAGCCCCAATTTGCCTCGCCACAGTCAACGCAGAATAACTCACACCTGCTGTCCCTTCGCCAGGATGAGTAGAGTCACCAACTAACCACAAATGCTTAATCGGTGTCCGCGTAGCAAAGCCAAAAGGGCCAAAGGTAGGGATTCGTTGACCGATACCGCCGACAATACCTCGATCGCGTGCAGTATAACGCGCAAAGGTGCGGGGTGTTGCAGTTTCTTTGTGCAGAATTGTTTCTGGTGTGAGGTGGAAGAATTGGGCAAGTTTGGCGATCGCTTCCTCGGTATATTTCTCCTTCATCGCCTCATAATCATCATCTCGCCACCAAGGAGTTGGATCGACAAACGAAGATGCAATAATTGTTGCCTTCCCCGCAGGGGCGCGTCCATCTCCCGCATGACTGACTGAGACAAACAGAGAATTATTCTCCCCAATCGGCCCGTTAGCATCGTACATAAATTGTAGGTGTGGCGGACAATTGGGTGGAATTGCGCTTTCGTCTACACCCAAATACACCACAAACGCGCCCGAAGCAGATGGTAATTTTTCTACGCGCTGTTTATAACCTTGGGGGGCATTTTTACCCAACAACTGTACCAGGTTTTGCACAGTTACGTTTGCAACTACATCATCTGCTGGTTCTGTCCAGACTTGCCCAGTTTTTTGATTGCGAATTACCACCCCTGTAATTTTGCCATTCTCTAGCTTGATGCGTTCAGCCGTGTGTTGCATTAACAGCTTACCGCCATCGCGTGTCAAGGATTCCTCTAGGCGATCGCTTAACACCTGCATACTACCCTGTAAATGAAACAATCCCTGGGGTAACTGAGAAACACTCAACGCTGTCGCCGCATAAAGTAGGGCTGTATTCTCTGCATCCACTTGGGAATAAAGCTTGAGTTGCAAATCCAAAAATGTCCTCAACCGCCAGTCATCTTCCAACCCATGACCCCGCAAAGCATCGCCTACTGTTAAAAATGTGTAGGGTAGGGTAATCATAGTACCCGGACGTACTGCTTTTGTTAGCTGCCATAAATCCCAAACGTTACGGGGAGGTAGAACGGGATCGCGTCCTTGAAATGCCCAACTAGCCCTAAATAAGCTATCGACTAGTAGCCAAAACCGTTCGCTACCAGGAAACTGTTCCTGTCTTTCTAGCTTCCACTTTCTGAGATCTCGCCAAACATTAATTGGTTTGGTTTCTCCTGGTAAATATACTGCACAAGCAGGATCGCAGGGCGTTGCTTCTGGCAAATCTATTTCCAGTTCCGAGAAGATGCGGTGGTGAATTCCTCCCGGTTCCAGCCCCGCTACTTGAGTAGCGCCGACATCGAAAGTAAAGCCTTTGCGTTTAAATGTAGACGCACATCCCCCAGGTACAAGGGCTTGATCCAGAACTAAGACTTGATAGCCTCGCTTGCGCAATAGCGCCCCAGCTGTCAAACCACCAATTCCAGCACCAATTACTACTACACGAGATTTACTATTGCCAACTGAATTACTTGGCATTGTTTAAAAGTAAAAGTTTGTTTTAATACTACTTTAATATTAAGTTATGTTAAGCACAAATGTCACGGTCAAAACTATCTACCCTGCGGGAACGATTTAGCGTTCCCGCAGGGTAGACTAAACTAGGTGTGCTGGCACATTTGACGAAGCGCACGTACAACTTACGATGTACGGGTAAAAGGCTTGTGCGCCCCAGGCATTTTATCGGATTTTTGCACAGTGTCTGCCACCCTTGAACAAGAACACTGTTGTTTCTAGCTCATCAACACGCTGCTATGAGAATTCATCAAGCTCGTTTCCGTCAACTGCATCGGACACTTGCACCAATTATGGTTTTGCCAATTCTGCTGACACTACTCACAGGCTCAGTGTATCAAATAGTAACTATCAACGGTCAGGGTGCGGATTTCAATTGGTTGCTCGATTGGCACAAAGGTGACTTTGGATTTGTGAATCTAGAGAGAATATATCCGTTTTTCAATGCTCTGGGTTTACTTACCTTAGTAATTACTGGAATCCAAATGTGGTTTGGGATGCAACGCCACTCGAAGCGATCGCCATGACTGCAATTTCTCAAATTGTCAAAATTGATAATTATTAATCAGTAATACTACTGATGTACTCATGCGATCACAAGGAACAAAATTTTACTTGCAATCAAAATAAAAAAGCCTAATCTTACTGGTTGCAAAGATCGCAACTTTGTTTGAGAGAAACTCGATAAATACTCTCTGAGATTTTGTATTTGAGGTAATATGAACCGTCGTAATTTTTTAACGTGGGTTGGAGTAGGTTGGGTAGCAAGTTCTCTACCCGTAGCGATCGCCGCCTGTTCTTCAAACACCATAGAACCAGAATCAGCAAAAACGTCAACACAAGCCGCCGCTAGTTCCAGACGTACTGATGGGTTTGAGTCTGTCGGTACTCTATCAGAATTAGAAAGTAATGCAGGTCAAATTCTAAATAAAGAATTTACCGCAGGCCCTGTGTTAGTCATTCGTAATCCAGCAGATCCAAACACTCTATCCGCAGTTAATCCATCTTGTACTCACCAAGGTTGTATAGTAGGATGGCAGCCAGAACAAAAGGCGTTTGTTTGTCCGTGTCATGCTTCCAAGTTCGATATAAATGGCAAAGTGAACAATGGCCCTGCAACAAAACCCTTACCAACCTATGAAGTCAAGGTTGAAAAAGATTTAGTCCTTGTCAAGCGGGGCTAAAACATTAACTCAACTAGACAATCAAATGCCAAAGGACAATGCGTGTATTCTGGCCCCGTTCACATAATAGAGCCTGATCCTAAAGCAGAAGCATCACATCCCATAATTTCCAACTATACCAAAAACGGCAACAATGCCGTACTCAGCGAATCACTGCAATTTGTAATGCTTGAGTTACAGCAACTATAAACCTTTGAAATGTTACACTTCTGGCTTTCAAGTCTGCGCATTGTTAATAGCTATTTGTTAATGGTTAATTGTAAACAGCTATTAACAACAAACAATTAACTCGCCACTTTTACACTGCTATAGCAATCCTATTTAATTTATGAACTTTGATCGTAGCCCGGCAATGTCGGGCTACAAAATTATTTATTGTTCACGCTTAGATTTAAGATTGTATGTACACCAATTTGCCGCGTTTCTGAACTTTTGATACTTTTTTTTATATTGAGAATTACAAAATAATCCAACCAAAATAGGAATTATCAGCTATTTTCATGTTTGCAATGCCGGACTCAAGGTTTTACGCTCTGGGAAAGGCACGGCGAGAAGAGCGCTTTTCTTTATTACAACAAAAGCTCATAGCAAAAATGAAAATCAAACTCGATCGCAAATTAACATCTTGCCCCGATCGCTTACGTTGTATAATTTGTCGTCAAGCGTTTAAGGTAAGCATAATTCGCGTTTTACTATATAACGATAGAGGATTAATTCAAGGGGATATTTGCTCACAATGCCTGAAATTAAAAGCTGAAGAAATTAAGCAAAAGATTAGAGAACAGGCAATGCTGTTGATGGAAATACCAGAATTATACAGTTTTTCAACGATATCTAGTCAAGAACGGGCATCAGAATTGCTCGAATGTTCTACAGAAAAAGTCAAGTTTCCCAGTTTTTATCAATGGTTAATTAAGAAGATTGAAGTCTCTCAAGCATCTGGGCAATTGGAAGCTACTAAGTCGATCCCAAATTATACATATGGCAGGCAGCGCTTACAAATCTTTTTTGATGGGGAGGATGAGTTATAAGAGTGAACAGTGGGATAGCTAATCAGACAATAGCTAATGAATGGCATGGTAGCCTTGAGTTGGTCTTTGCTAAAACAGACAATAAAACAGAGCTAATTCACAATCGGGTGCAAGCACCTCTGAAGGTACAGCGACCGTTTTATCCTGAAGGAAAAGAAGTTTGTCATAGCGTTGTGTTGCATACTGCTGGGGGAATTGTGGGCGGCGATCGCTTATCTCTAAATTTCCAACTGCAACCGCAAGCAAAAGCTGTAATCACTACCGCTGCTGCAAGTAAGATTTATCGTAGCAATGGGTTACAAGCAAGACAAACTATTGAGATGCAAGTTGACGCTGATGCTTGTTTAGAATGGTTGCCTCAAGAAACAATTGTGTTCAATGGTGCAAATTATCGGCAAGACTTGAGAGTAGAATTAGCACCAGGCGCAAGCTGGCTGGGCTGGGAAATGACAAGATTTGGCCGCACTGCTAGAGGAGAAAGATTTTTACAGGGAGAGTGGCGATCGCACACCGAAGTTTGGCAGCAAGGAATTCCTCTATGGGTTGATAGGCTATGGCTACCCGGTAGTGAAGAAATCATCAACAGCCCTCACGGCTTAGCAGCGCAACCTGTTGTAGCTAGTCTCGCTTGGATCGGGCAACCAGTCTCGCCAGAAATAGTAGAAAAAGCACGAAACCTAATTACGAATTACGAATTACAACAGTTGCTCCCCAGCGAGGTTTCCTCGCCATTGAATCGCCAACGAATTACGAATTATGGTGTAACCCGTTTGCCATCTGGATTATTGTGTCGCTATCGTGGTGATTCCACTACCCAAGTGCGAAACTGGTTTACATCTGTGTGGCAACTTCTGCGTGTATCTTATTTAAAACGCCCTAGCTGTCCACCTAGAGTTTGGCTTCTTTGAAGGAAATAATCAATGCAACTCACGCCACAGGAAAAAGACAAGCTACTTATTTTCACAGCTGCCTTGTTAGCAGAACGACGTAAAAATAGAGGACTAAAGTTAAATTATCCAGAGGCAGTGGCTTACATTTCTGCCGCAATATTAGAAGGAGCTAGAGATGGTCGCACTGTGGCAGATTTGATGAGTTACGGTGCAACGCTGCTGACACGGGATGAAGTGATGGAAGGTGTACCGGAGATGGTGCATGAAGTGCAGGTGGAAGCGACATTTCCTGATGGGACAAAATTGGTTACAGTTCACAACCCAATTCGTTAAAATTAGTTCTTTTGGTGTTGGGTACTCTTGTTTTAGAAGCTGAAAATAAGTAGTTGACCATCTTGATCGCGCCTTGTTCTATAGACAAGAGAATTAGCACTTTCGTATATTTTAGCTTTGCAGAGCGATCGCAACTTGAGTGTCGAAAAGCACAATAATTTGAGGAATTGGCAATGATTCCAGGTGAAATGATAGTCCAGCCAGGGGAAATTGAACTGAATGCCGGACGTGCAGTAATTCAGTTACGAGTAGCAAACACAGGCGATCGCCCGATTCAAGTTGGTTCCCACTTCCACTTCTATGAAGTCAACCCAGCCTTAGAATGCGATCGCGATCGAGCTTATGGTATGCGCCTAGACATCCCCGCAGGCACAGCAGTACGCTTTGAACCAGGAGACGAACGAGAAGTCACCCTAGTACTCCTAGCAGGTAGCCGCATTGTCTACGGCTTCAACGCCAAAATCAACGGACAACTTGAATTATGAATTATGAATTATGAAGTATTTTTCATTCATCATTCATACTTTCAATCAAGATCGTGCGTTCTTGGAATTGAAACCGACCATGAGGAGGAAAAACAAATGACTCTACCTACCAAAGAGATCGTATTAGCACCTGGAGAGGGTAATTCTTTGGCGATCGGTATCAATACCTTGACATTTAAGGCAATTGGTGATGACACTCACGGACACTTGGGCTTGTTTGAGATGACACAAGAACCAGGAGGAATGGGGGCTTCCCCGCATTTGCACCGAGAAATGGAAGAGTTGTTCTATGTTCTAGAGGGAGAAGTAGACATCCTCGTCGGAGATCGGACGATAAAAGCTCAAGCTGGGGCGTTTGTACTCGTTCCTCGCAGCACAACCCACGCTTTCACCAACCGGGGAACGGAACTTGCAAGGCTGCTAGTTATGTTCTGTCCAGGGGGAGAAAGGGAAAAGTACTTTGAGGGTTTGGCAGAACTTACCCAGGGTGGACAAAAACCCGATCCGCAAGCCTTGATTGAGTTGATGCGGCAATTTGACCAAGAACCAGTGGATGTTAACTTTTAAGGATTCTATGGTTGTTAGTTTGACACAGGGAGATCGCCTCATTTAAATTAGCTTCAACTTTGAGCGGGTATATCTAAAATGAGTGAAAACAAACAGCCAAACCCACTGATTCGAGCTAGTGCGATCGCTTCTCTCCCACAACAGACATTATCCCATCCGTTCAACCCTAATTCTGAAATTCACGGTGTATCCCTCAGCGAACAAGTTGGAATGCAACGGTTAGGGTTTCATTTAGTGCATATTCCGCCAGGAAAAGAATCCTTTATTTACCACTCCCATCAATTTGAGGAGGAATTTATTTATATCCTTTCCGGGCGTGGTATTGCTGAAATTGATGACGAAGAATTTGAGGTTGGTGCTGGTGACTTTATGGGTTTTCCTACTCCCTCTGTTGCCCATCATCTACGCAATCCATTTAATGAAAACTTGGTTTATTTAATGGGAGGCGAACGCCGAGAAATGGAAATTGCAGACTTTCCTCGATTGAAAAAACGACTTTTTGTCAAAGGTAAAGAAACACAAGTAACTGACTGGGATAATCTAAAACCGCTGTGGAAATAGGAAACAGCGATGAAATGGTATAACGAACCGCCTGTTTGGGAAATACAAGGTGAGACAATTACTGTCACTTCTGGCGCAAAAACAGACTTTTGGCGACAGACTCACTACGGCTTCATCAGAGATAACGGACACTTTTTTTATCAACCAGTACAGGGAGACTTCATTGTTGAGGTGAAAGTCAGTGGTGAGTATCGAGATTTATATGACCAAGCTGGAATAATGGTACGTTTAAATGAACTCAATTGGATGAAATGTGGAATTGAATTTGTCGAAGGCGTACAAGAAGTTAGTGCTGTTGTTACCAGAGACTACTCAGATTGGTCTATTGTCCCAATGCCACAAAACCCAACTCCTTTATGGTTGCGTGTAATTCGCCGCGACACTGCCATTGTGGTGGAATACTCTCTCGATGGTAGGAATTATACAATGCTGAGAATGGCATATCTGACTTCAGTTAAGTCTGTCAATGTTGGAGTGATGTGCGCCTCCCCGGAAGGAAATGGCTTTCGGATGAAATTTGAGGAATTTAAAATTCGCAGTTTGTGAGGAATATTTATGAGTTATCGCATGGATCGCCGTGCATATGCTGAAACATTTGGCCCTACAGTAGGCGATCGCATCCGTCTTGCAGATACAGAATTATTCATCGAAGTCGAACAAGATTTCACCACCTACGGCGACGAAGTTAAATTCGGTGGCGGTAAAGTCATCCGCGATGGTATGGGACAATCTCCCATCTCTAACGCCGATGGTGCAGTTGACATGGTAATCACCAACGCCTTGATTCTCGACTGGTGGGGGATCGTCAAAGCAGATATCGGGATTAAAGACGGTAAAATCTTTAAAATTGGTAAAGCTGGAAATCCTTATATTCAAGACAACGTAGATATTATCATCGGCCCTGGTACTGAGGCAGTAGCTGGAGAAGGTATGATTCTCACGGCTGGGGGAATCGATACCCACATACATTTTATTTGTCCCCAGCAAATTGAAACCGCGATCGCCTCTGGTATCACTACAATGATCGGCGGCGGTACAGGCCCCGCTACAGGTACTAACGCCACTACTTGCACCCCCGGGCCTTGGAACATTCACCGAATGCTGCAAGCAGCTGATGCCTTTCCCGTCAACTTGGGTTTCTTAGGCAAAGGTAACAGCAGTCAACCTCAAGGATTAATCGAACAAGTTGCAGCGGGCGCAGTGGGTTTAAAGTTGCATGAAGATTGGGGAACTACCCCTGCAACCATTGATACTTGCCTTAGCGTCGCCGATGAGTATGACGTGCAAGTGGCAATTCACACAGACACCCTCAACGAAGCAGGGTTTGTAGAAGCTACCATCGCCGCCTTTAAAGGTCGCGCCATCCATACATACCACACTGAAGGTGCAGGCGGCGGTCACGCCCCAGATATTATTAAAGTTTGCGGCGAAGCTAATGTTTTGCCTTCTTCCACTAATCCCACCCGTCCTTATACAGTCAATACCCTAGACGAACACCTAGATATGTTAATGGTGTGTCATCACCTCGATCCAGGTATACCGGAAGATGTCGCCTTTGCCGAGTCTCGCATTCGTCGTGAAACGATCGCAGCTGAAGATATCCTGCATGACTTAGGCGCATTCAGCATGATTTCCTCTGACTCTCAAGCAATGGGACGAGTAGGAGAAGTAATTATTCGCACTTGGCAAACTGCACACAAAATGAAAGTGCAACGCGGACACCTCACCTCAAGCCCCTCTCCACCCCTCCCTAGCCCTCCCCTTCTAGGGGAGGAAACATTAGGACTTCCCCCTGGAAGGGGGGATAAAGGGGGGTCAGACAACTTCCGCGCCAAAAGATATATTGCAAAATACACAATTAACCCCGCCATCACTCACGGGATCGCCAATTATGTGGGTTCCGTCGAAGTCGGGAAACTAGCAGATTTATGCCTCTGGCGACCTGCCTTTTTTGGCGTTAAACCAGAAATTGTGATCAAGGGGGGTATGATCGCTTGGGCGCAAATGGGCGATGCTAATGCTAGTATCCCAACACCTGGGCCAGTGCATATGCGCCCGATGTTCGGAAGTTTTGGCGGTGCGATCTCTGCTACATCATTGACATTTGTCTCGCAAGCAGCTTTAGAAACAGACATTCTCACTCAATTAAGTTTACAAAAAACTCCCGTTGCAGTGTCACAAACGCGACAGCTAACAAAAAGGGATATGAAACTAAATGATGCCTTACCTCGAATGGAAATAGACCCCGAAACCTACGAAGTTCGCGCAGACGGAAATCTCCTCACCTGCGAACCAGCCGTCATCCTTCCCTTAGCACAACGCTACTTTTTGTTTTAAGAATTAAAATTCAGAATTCAGCATTCAAAATTCATTTTGTTCTAGCAACTCAGAAGTCAAAACGATAAATGAGATCGTTCTGAGTGCCCAATTGTGCATTCAACATTCATAATTCATCATTTTATTTAATTTTTACTCGAAACAAATTAGCATTTTTACTCTTGTACATAGCCTTGCAGAAGGCTTAATTTAGAAATAGAATTTAGCCAGCTATAATTAAACTTGCTGCCAAATTTGATGATTAGTTGTTAATACAAAATTCAAGTCAATAACCTAAAGATAGATAGATGTTCTAACTTTAGTTGGAGGAATATATATCTATCAACAGGAAAAATTATACAGTGCAGATAATATTACAAAGTGTTAATTTCAGTATAGGCCTGCTAATTCTATGACTGTGCAATCACCACCTGATCGAATCTTAGTTGTAGATGACTCGCCAGATAACGTATTCCTGATTCAAACGATTTTGGAAGAAGAAGGATACGATATTCTCACAGCAGAGAATGGCCCCTCTGCCCTAGCACAGATTGAAGAGTCTCCACCAAAGTTAGTATTGCTGGATGTAATGATGCCAGGAATGGATGGCTTTGAAGTCACTCAACGCATCCGGCAAAATTCTAAATTACCGTTTATTCCCATTTTGCTGATCACCGCCTACGACCAACCCAGCGTCGCCCAAGGGCTAGATATGGGTGCAGATGATTTCATCCGCAAGCCAGTTGAAGTAGATGAATTGCTGGCGCGAGTGCGATCGCTTCTGCGGCTCAAGCATAGTGTAGACGAACGCGACCAAATCGCCCGTCAACGAGAAGACTTTGTTTCTCGTCTGACTCACGATCTACGCACTCCCCTAGTAGCAGCAGATCGAATGCTGATTTTATTTCAACAAGGTGCTTTGGGAGAACTAGCGCCGACGATGAACGAAGCAGTTGATACGATGATCCGCAGCAACAAAAATCTGCTGCAAATGGTGAACACTCTGCTGGAAGTATATCGTTTTGAAGCAGGGCGCAAAACCCTGACATTTTTGCCAGTTGACATCCACGATGTATTGGTAGAAGTGGCTAAAGAACTTACTCCCCTAGCTCAAGACAAAGGACTGCCTCTTGAATTGCAGCTAGAAAAGCAACAGCAGCCGAGCAAAATTTTGGGCGATCGCTTAGAACTACATCGCGTATTCACTAACCTTGTAGGCAATGCGATCAAATTTACTGATACTGGTTCAGTCACTATCCGCCTGTCCCCTGACGATCAACAACCAGCCTCCGGCATCATGATCGAGATAGTAGACACAGGCCAAGGTATCTCTGCTGAAGATCGAGCCACATTATTTGAACGATTCCGCCAAGGTAGCCACAAGCGTTCCGGTAGTGGTTTGGGGCTTTACCTCTCTCGCCGTATCGTCGAAGCTCATAAAGGTAGCATCGAGGTGCAATCGGAGTTAGGAAAAGGCAGTGTTTTCATTGTCCGCCTCCCCCTTCTTATGTAGGGTGCGGGGTGTAGAGGAGCCAGTCTCGTGCGGGGGTGTCCCCCGTTGAGACAACTGGCTTTGTAGGGTGTGGGGATAATTTTGAATTATTCTGACTCCTGACTCCTCAGAAAATAACGTTGGACTAAGATGCCACTTTACTTTTATGCTTAGTCGGGTTATAATTAATTTATAATCAAACTCTATCCTAAAATATTAATTTCGCAAATATCGCGATTATAAATTAAATAATACCAAGCCTATCTAGATTTTGCAATAGCTGACTCTACAATTTGTTTTTGCCACTCAAGCTATAAAATTACAGTGTAATGTTGTATTCATAGCAAGAAAGATGCTCACTCAATTACCTATCAGTGACATCATCACTCAACAAAGAGAGTTTTTTAATACTGGGAAAACCAAAGACATTGGCTTTCGCATTACTCAGCTAAAAAACCTACAGAAATCAGTTATCGACCATGAAGCAGCGATTATTGCTGCATTAAAAGCAGATTTACATAAATCAGAATTTGAAACTTACAGCACAGAAATTGCCCTATGCAAAAAAGAAATTAGTTATGCGCTAAAACAGATCGAGAATTGGACTAAGCCGCAAAAAGCGAAGATTCCGCTGGAGCAACTTCCTGGTTTTGGGCGTATCTATCCAGAGCCACTGGGTGTAGTTTTAATCATCAGCCCTTGGAATTATCCATTTCAGTTAATAATTGCACCGTTGATAGGAGCGATCGCAGCGGGAAACTGTGCAATTCTCAAACCTTCAGAAATTGCTGCTCATACCTCTAAACTCTTAGCCGAGATATTGCCAAAATATTTTGACCCAGCTTATATTGCAGTAGTAGAAGGTGGCGTTGAAATTAGTCAACAACTATTAGCAGAAAAGTTTGACCATATCTTTTTTACTGGTGGGGCTACAATAGGTAAAAAAGTCATGGAAGCGGCGGCAAAGCATCTAACGCCAGTGACATTAGAATTAGGCGGTAAGAGTCCTTGTATTGTAGATGCTGATACCAATATTGAATACACCGCCAGACGCATTACTTGGGGTAAGTTTATCAACGCTGGTCAAACTTGTGTTGCTCCCGACTATTTATTAGTCGAGCAAAGTATTAAGCAAGAACTATTAGATAAAATTCAAAAATGTATTGGGGAATTTTTAGGCGAACAACCTGCTATCAGCCCCGACTATGCCAGAATTATCAATCAAAAGCACTTTAATCGATTAGTTGAATTTCTCCAATATGGCGAAACTATTATTGGCGGAGAAAGCAACAGTAGCGAACTTTATATTGCTCCTACCGTTCTTGATAGTGTTTCTTTAGAATCGTCACTAATGCAGGAAGAAATCTTTGGACCGATTCTACCCGTGCTTACCTACAGTGATGTAGCACAGGCGATCGCGATCGTTAATCAAAGACCAAAACCCCTAGCTTTGTACTTATTTTCTCACAACAAAAACTTGCAGAGAAGAATATTACAGTCAACCTCCTCTGGAAGCGTTTGTATCAACGACACTGTAATGCAATTTGCTGTCCCAGGTTTACCCTTTGGCGGCGTTGGTAGCAGCGGTATGGGTAAATATCACGGCAAAGCTAGTTTTGATATCTTCTCCCACTACAAAAGCGTGTTGAACAGATCTTTAATTCTTGATGTGAAATTACGTTACGCCCCATATACTAAGACTAAATTACAGCTACTCAAGCGCATCCTTGGCTAAGTAAGCGGGATGCTTGGGCGGTTGGGCTTGGGAAAAGGCTTAATGCTGAATGATGAATACTGAAAAATTTCATAATTCATCATTCATAATTCATCCTTCAAAAAAAGCCACTATAGCGTTCTTCTGCCCAAGGTTCTCCCCGACGGTGATAGCCGTTGCGTTCCCAGAAACCAGATTCTTCATGATCGAGAAATTCCAGACCATTAATCCATTTGGCACTCTTCCAGGCGTAGAGATGGGGAACCACTAGTCGCATCGGGCCGCCGTGTTCTGCGGGAAGTGGTTCCCCAAACACGGTATGGGCAAAGAAGTTTTCTTCCCGCACAAAATCTTCCAAGGGAATGTTGGTGGTGTAGCCGCCATAGCAGTGTTCCATCACATGAACTGCTTTTGGATCGACCTCAATTAGACCCATGAAGTCTGTCACCTTCACACCAGTCCATTTCACATCAAGCTTAGACCAGCGCGTGACACAGTGGAAATCCGCCGTGAAATCGTGCTGTGGTAGTGCCATAAAGTCAGACCAAGTAAAGGTAGCAGGTTTTGCTAGACCCCATACTCGAAATTGCCATCCTTCGATATTGACTTGGGGAGTTTGACCGTAGGTAAGAACCGGAAATCCCTTAGTCAGGTACTGACCAGGAGGGACGCGATCGCTTTGTTCTCCCCCTGGTTTTTGGAAAAATTTTCCTAACATTCGGTGTAGATAGATGAGTTGGTTGTTGTTAGAAGTTTCTTTCCAGTCTGGAAAAACATCTAATAATTCGTAATTCGTAATAGCTTTTGGTAAGGCTACTCTACGAGAAGGCTTCGCCTAGGCCTACGTAATTCGTAGTTAAAGACAGCAACTCTTACCATTGGTAACAATTAAAGCTTTGCAAACAAAGGTTTTCAACTACGAATTATGAATTATCAATTACGAATTATGTTTACTCCTCTTCCTCTGCTTCTGCTTCAGGGGTAGGATAAACAAATTTAGAACGTCCAGACAGAATAGACTTACCCAGAGAAAGAGCTTTTTGAGCCTCTACCGCCGCCTTCCGTCTCCAGGTAGCTCTGCGCTTATCTCGTTTGGACTTGGATGTTTTCTTCTTAGGAACAGCCATAACAGCAAATTCAGTAATTTTTCACAACCTTTCTATTTTAAGACATATAAATCTCAGACGCACCCCCAGTATTCGTTTGTGTTAAAGTCTGCTGTTGAAGATAGCTGAATACCGCTCTCTGAGAATAATAAATTCATCATTCATCTTTTCCCACACCCTAGCCTGTAGTCTCTACCTCGTTTCACCTCGGTTGTGATGATGGAACTATTCCAGGCGTAGTAGTTGAGGTTCCATTATTTGAATTAGTATTAGTACTATTTGGTGAGCTAGGAGTTAGAAGCGGTTGACCTGTTGACGGAGTTTGAGGAGTTAAACCCGTTCCAGTCGAAGGAGTTGAGTTAAGTGGCTGGCTGGGAGAATTTATTGGTGTCGAACTAGGTGATTGTGGTGTCACACTTGTTCCAGTCGAAGGAGTTGAATTAAGTGGCTGGCTGGGAGAATTTATTGGTGTTGAACTAGGTGATTGTGGTGTCACACTTGTTCCAGTAGTAGAAGTTTGACCAGTAGGGTTGCTAGGGTTAGCATTACCTGTTGAACCGGAAGGAGTAGTATTTGTCGGTTGCGTAGTTGTTGAGGGAGTAACCGTACGTCCTGGTTGAGAGAAACTGCTACTACCGCCAACGCCTTGTCTGACAGTGCCTGGATTCGCATTCTGTGAAGAGCTTGGCGTTGTGGGGTTAGTAAACCTTGGTTGCAGTCCAGTGGAATTAGTATTGTTTGTTCTACCAGCAGGAGTATTAGCAGGAGTAGTAGCTAAATCTTCATCGAGCCGGAGTAGCGATCGCGCTTGATTAAAGTAAGTAATCCCACTGTCTGTGTTGGGATTGTATTGTTGGCTGCGGCTAACTTTCAAATTCAATACTGGTGCGATCGCGCCGCCATTGTGAGCTACTACAGTAACGGAGACATCTTTTGCCTGTCGATTCCGGGCCAAATTGTTTGAAATTGCTGTTTTAGCGATCGCTTCTGCCCGCTTCACCAAGTTTTCGTAAGTTTCATTCGGTCGGCGATCGATAGTAACGTCAAAGCTAACTGTTTGGGCTTGGACAATTTGTGGAATGTGCGTTGCTGTTGTGAACCACAAACCGCCAGCTAATCCCAGTGACATTACTAATTTTGCCATCCAGGTTTTCTTAGTCGCCTTGGGAGATTGAACCAGGACAAAGTTCAAACTATTAACTTGATTAAGTGTGGTGGAGGATCGATCGCGAATTTTGTCTCGCATAGCCGCGCCTTTCCTTGCTCATGACCTGAGATGACTAGTTTAGTATAACTTTATCCCTAATCATTTGTCATATATTTTACCCAGCAAGGAGCTTTCTCAGTGGCGGGTGACTCGTGACGAGCCAGGCTAGTATAAACAATCCCGAATTTTGCGTCCGAATTTAGCAATAAAGGCTAACGTCTTCACCACATTCATCAGCCAAGTAGCACAGCGCCCGAAAGCGTAGGCTCACGACTTCTTCATACAATGGGTTAAGCTTGCACATTGGCGGGATGTGAAATTTGCGACCCATAAAACATACGTCACGCTCAAACGGACACTGAGAAGGTATAAGTTTGCACAGTTGATGAGCCAATTTTGAATTGCGCACTTCAACTTTGTCTAGCCACTGACGCAATGGGCGCAAAATATCAAACCCCGGCTGTTTAATTGGCTGGTGCAATGTATTGATATTACTAACAGGTGCTGAGTTTTGGTCGATCCAAACCCAGCTAGCTAATGAAATATCTTGAGTTGTATAAGGCGATGCGTTCATGGTTCACTCCTCGATTTCCAGCAGGTTAATTGAACTTTCTATAGAACATCTACAATCTTTCAACGTTTTTTCTCGGAATAAGTTTCCTTAACTTTGAAAATTTACTCGTTGGCTAGCCACTTCGGCTTGAGTATTTTTTACTAAACTAGGTTAACTGACGATGTAGCAGAAATTTAAGGGCTATCTGAAATTTTGTTAGAAATTTGATTTATTTAAAACTTTAGTAAAGTTCTGCATAATTGACTGACAGTAGATGTAGAAGCAGCATCTGTTTGATGCATTAATGCAAAACTGTAGTTAAAAATACAATTTTTATGGTTGTGAAAAATACAATTTGTCTAATGGAGTTAACTGACATTTCACTCTGCTGCTCTAGGTCTGCTTTAAATTTTGGCTGATATTTAGAGCTTGTGAATGAGGAGCATCACTGAATTTTTTGAAATAATAGAAAAATAATAAAACTCAATTTGCGTACAACTACCGAAGTAATTAGACTGTAGGGGCGCTTTTAATTAAACGTTTAGTCGATAGATCGAGCGATGCGATCGCATATGCATTCCTCCGTTACCAGGCGTGAGTCTAGTAAGGAGTTTAAACAAACAAAAATTAGGGGTGGAGTTAATCTCTCCACCCCTGATACTGTTGCCTAACTTGAGTTTACGATGCTACTGGAGCAGCGGCAGAACGGCGGCGTCTTCTTCCGTCTGCTACCTTCACAGGTTCTTCGGGTGTTGGCATTAATAAGGTGAGAGTGGGTTGAGATTGTAGCTCACGACGAATAGAGCGCTGTAGTTCTCGTTCTAGGTGTGCTTGCAAGCCAGCCCAATCTACATCTGCTGGTTGTCCATCAAATGACTGGGCAAAATCTGACCAGCGACCTTTGAGAATTTCTTCTATGCGCTGTTGCACCCACTTTTGCAGTAGCGATCGCTCCATCGATGTCACCACACCTCGCAAGTAAATCTCCGGTTTGGTGAGCAACTTACCATTCCAGTCAATCGCAGCTGCAATTACGATCGTGCCTTCTTCTGCCATTTTCTGGCGTTCCTGTAGCACTTGACCGCTAACCATACCACAGCCAGAGGTGTCTACTAGTTCAATCCCAGCTGGTACTTTCCCGGTGACTGCAATTGTATCCTCAGTCAATTCCACTACATCCCCATTCTGAATAATTGCCATGTTTTCAGCGGGAATACCCATACTTTGAGCTGTCTGGGAGTGTTTGACTAACATCCGATGTTCGCCATGTACTGGCAAAAAGAACTTGGGACGAGTCAAACCAATCATCAGCTTTTGATCTTCTTGACAACCATGCCCGGATACATGAAGTCCCTGTTCTCGACCATAGACTACTTTCGCACCTTGGATCATTAGGCGATCGATGGTGTTTACTACGGCGATCGTATTGCCAGGAATTGGGTTAGCTGAAAATACTACTGTATCTCCAGGGCGAATTTTTAAGTGAGGATGTTCGCCTCTAGAAATTCGGGTCATAGCTGACATCGGTTCTCCTTGAGAACCCGTTGTCAGAATCAAGACTTTCTCATCTGGCAGCTGGCGAATCGCCTGTAACGGCTGAAACAAATTATCCGGACACTTAATATATCCCAAGTTGCGGGCATGGGCAATCACATTTAGCATCGAACGCCCCACAACTGACACAACGCGATTATGCTTTTGTGCCAGCTCTAAAATCATGTTGATCCGATGTATCGAAGAAGCAAAGGTTGTAACCAGCAATCTTGCAGTTGCGCCAGCAAAAACGCGATCGAGATTGGGATACACCGATCGCTCGGATGGCGTGTATCCTGGCACTTCTGAGTTGGTCGAGTCGCTGATTAGACACAGAACACCCTTTTCGCCGTGTTCTGCTAACCGCTGCATATCAAAAAATTCGCCATCAACTGGGGTGTGGTCAAACTTGAAATCGCCTGTATGGATGACTACACCCAATGGTGTGTGAATGGCAATGGTGAAACTATCAGCAATTGAGTGAGTGTTACGGATGAATTCTACGATAAATGATGAACCGAGCCGTACTATTTCGCGGGGACGAACCGATCTTAACTCGGTGCGATTGCGTACTCCTGCTTCTTCTAGCTTGCCTTCTAGCATAGCCATCGCTAATCTAGGGCCGTAGATTACCGGAATATCAAACTGCTTTAAGTGAAATGCTATGCCACCGATATGGTCTTCATGACCGTGAGTGACGATCATGCCTTTAATCTTGTGGCGATTTTCACGTAAATAAGTGACATCCGGCAGGACGATATTTACCCCGTGCATCTCATCGGTGGGAAACGCTAGTCCTGCGTCCAAAAGTATAATTTCATCGTTGTACTCAAAAACACACGTATTTTTCCCAATTTCATGTAAACCGCCCAAAGGAATAATTTTGAAGGCGGTTGCCGATTCGTTTTTGTTCATTTGTTTCCTGAGATTCAGTTGATTTTTTTATGTAGATAAAACAGAGTTAACTGTATTAAGCTGGTTGCATATAATTTGCGTGGTAATGGTAGGCAAGAAGCAAGTCAGAGGTAAGACATAACAAGTATGTATTTTTGGATCTGTAATAGCTTAGTGAATTAGATATGAGCTAACAGCCAGTTATTTTATCGAAATTTTTTTCAACTAAAATGCTTCTATAAAAGCTGTAAAAGATAGCATTTATAAGAATTAGCAGCACCTAATTATTTATTTTTCCAAAAACTTGCAGCTTATACCAAAGCTAGCTTTGCCATTACTGTCTGTAATTTTTGGCTGATCCACTCTTCGTCTTCGCAAAGTGGTGGACGAGTAGATCCAACATCCCAACCTTGGAGCCTTAGCGCCGCTTTGATCGGAATTGGACTAGCAGTCACAAACAGAGTTTTGAACAGCGGAAAAAGCTTCAGATGAAGTTGGGTAGCAACTTGAACTTGCCCTGTTTCAAAGCAAGAGATCATTTGTTGCAGTTGCTTTCCTACTAAATGGCTTGCCACACTAACTACACCGCAACTACCGACAGCTAGCATTGGTAATGTGAGGGAATCATCACCAGAGTAGATTCTGAATTCGGGTGGTGTGAGACGGCGAATTTCGCTTACTTGGTCTAAATTCCCACTTGACTCCTTAACCGCTACGATGTTGTCAACTTCAGCTAGACGCGCAACTGTCTCTGGCTGAAGATTTTGACCTGTACGTCCAGGGATGTTGTAGAGCAACATCGGTAAGTCTGGGCAAGAAGAAGCGATCGCCTTGAAGTGGTGATACATTCCTGCTTGTGGCGGTTTGTTGTAATAGGGTACAACCTGTAAAGATCCATCTACTCCTATTTTAGCTGCTTTTTGCGTAGCTGCGATCGCTTCTTCAGTTGAATTAGAACCAGTCCCTGCAATTACCAACGCTTTTCCAGCTACTGCTTTTATCGCCACTTGAAACAACTGGTACTCTTCTTCCCAACTTAGGGTAGGTGATTCTCCAGTCGTGCCACATATTACTAGTGAATCTGTACCTTGTTCTGCCAGATGCGCTGCTAATTGCTCCGCTACTGCATAATTTACACTGCCGTCTTCCTTAAACGGCGTAATCATAGCGGTTATAACCCGTCCAAAATCTACCACGCTTTTCTAGCTCCTCCTTCATTTGGGTTTGGAGAAGGATAAAGGATGAACGATGAAATTTTAACCTTTATACTTTAGCCTTCTTCCTTCATACTTTCTTCCTACACCCTTGACGCTACACTTACTTCTGAAGTTTTAGCAGGCTTGAGTAAATCCTTTTCTACCAATAACTCGGCAATTTGTACTGCATTTAACGCCGCACCTTTACGGATTTGGTCGCCACATAGCCAAAGTTCCAAGCCGCAAGGATGAGAAATATCTTGTCGTATCCGACCTACTAATACTTCATCTCGTCCTGTTGCTTCTATTGGCATGGGAAAATAGTTGGCTGTCCAGTCTTCCACTAATTGAACGCCTGGAGCTTTACTTAAAATTTCCCTTGCCTCTGCTGGAGTCAAAGGTTGCTCAAATTCTAGGTTAATTGCTTCTGAGTGCGCTCTTAGTACGGGAACCCGCACACAAGTTGCCGTAATTCGCAACTTCTGCTCGGAGAAAATTTTGCGCGTTTCGTTAACCATTTTCATTTCTTCCTCACAGTACCCTTGGTCGTTTAAGGGGGAATTGTGGGGAAATAGGTTAAACGCTAATGGGTAAGGAAAAACTGCTGTTGTTGGTGGTTTGCCTTCAAGTATGGCTTGGGATTGCTGGAGGACTTCTTCCATTGCCCTCGCACCAGCACCACTGGCCGATTGGTAAGTAGCGGCAACAATCCGTTGCACCTTTCTCACTTGATGCAGGGGATAAACGGCAACACTCATCAAAATTGTGGTGCAGTTGGGATTAGCAATGATGCCAGAGTGGGAAGCAGCAGCAGAGGCATTTACCTCTGGCACTACCAAGGGAACTTCTGGGTTCATGCGAAAAGCACTGGAGTTATCAATTACCACTGCTCCTGCTTCTACAGCTTTAGGGGCAAATACTTTAGAGATAGCACCACCAGCTGAAGCTAGAACTATATCTATATTTTCAAACGAGCGATCGCCCACTGCCTCTACTGGTATATCTTCCCCTTGAAATCGCAGCGTTTTGCCAGCGCTGCGCGGCGATGCCAATAGCCGCAAATCAGCTAGTGGGAAATGCCTCTGCTCTAGTAGTTCCAACAGTTCTGTGCCAACGGCTCCTGTTGCGCCCAAAATTGCTACACGATAAGATGCTTTCAAATTTAATTACCTCCAAACTCAAGTTTTATTGCTCTAAATAATTTTTTTAAGAGTTGTAACTTAATTTTTTTTTAAATTTAAGTTGAATTCAGCTAATTAGATAATAGTGTTTTCCGATTTTCAAGAAATTGAAACAATTTTTATAATAGCGCTCGCGCCGATTGTATTCGTATTTATTTGGGCATTTTGAGAATAAATGTATGACCTTCGTCCAAAAGTTGGTAATTCAAGGGATATTAATAATTATGATCGCATATTAACTCCCATCTTGTCAGAAAACTGAAGATGAAAGCTAAAAGAGCATGGTGGTTGCGATCGCAGATAATGTACAAACGTGCAGCACTGGGGAATCAGGTAAGTTGTGACCACAAGCGCCTAGGCTTAAAGAGTGCGCAGGCTAGAAGTATTTTACCAGGGGCATTGTTTCATAGTTACCAATAAAGAAACCCACTTACAAACTTGAGAGAGCAGCGTTTGCAGCATTCGCGCCAGGATTTGCTTACCTCGATTTCCAAGCGAAAAGCTAAACCAAGAACTACTGCTACAATCGAAACCACGTTAGTGGCACAATCACGATAGCATAGCATCTAGTGGCTGTGTCGCTGTCTCTAGTGACTAGAAAAAGCTAGTTATTAGGTCACTCATCACTTCCATAAAGGACAACTCAAAGAGTACCAAGTATATTCGCGCGATTGGGTAAAAGTAGTGAGTTACCTTAGTCCAGTACAATGCTTGAGCTTCACTAGTGTCAAAGGGTTGGACGAAAACCTCAGACATAGGAAACTCTTCGCGCGATCGCGCTTCAAAAAATAGTTCGGAAATAAATACAGCAAGTAGAGCAAGATGAAAGTTACCCAGGAAAAACTTCCCGCCAGTCAAATTGGACTGGAAATAGAAATTCCACCGGAAAAATCCCAGCAGAGTTACGAGCAAGTAATTCAAAACTTTAGCCGTGCTGCCAACATTCCTGGGTTTCGTAAAGGTAAAGTACCTCGCCAGATATTGCTGCAGCAGCTAGGCGTAAGTCGCGTCAAGGCAGCAGCTCTAGAAGAATTGATTCAAGATGGCATTAATCAAGCCATTAAGCAAGCAGAAATTGAGGCAATTGGTCAACCTCAACTGCGCACCTCTTTTGAAGACTTAATTAGCTCGTTTGAACCTGGAAAACCGCTGACTTTTTCAGCTGCTGTAGATGTAATGCCAGAGATAAATCTGAGTCAATACAGTGGCTTGCAAGTCCAAGCGGAGGAAGTGGCACCAGATCCCGAAGGTGTAAACAATGTTTTGGCAGAAAATCAAACCGAAAGGGCGACATTGATTCCCGTCGAAGGACGTTCAGCGCAAATCGGAGATGTAGCAGTAGCGGATTTTAAAGGTTATCTGGTCAGTGAAGGCGAGGAGCAAGCCGAAGAACTAGAGGAAATTCCGGGGGCTTCAGCAACAGACTTTCAAGTAGAAATACAGCCAGGGCGCTTTATTGAAGGCTTCGTTGAAGGCGTAGTAGGGATGAATCCAGGGGAAAGCAAAGAAATAGAAACACGGTTTCCTGAAGATTATGCCCAGAAAGAGTTAGCAGGTAAAGCAGCTAAGTTCAGCATTACATTGAAAGAACTGAAAGAAAAAGAGCTGCCAGAACTAAATGACGACTTCGCCCAAGAAATCAGTGAGTTTGAAACCCTAGAAGAATTGCGTTCTTCCTTAGTATCGCGTTTTCAAACTGAAGCGGAACAGCAAACGAAAACTAATAAGCAGCAAGCACTGTCGGATGAATTGCTTAAGCATCTAGAAGTTGACTTGCCCGAAACTTTGATCGAGCAAGAAGTAGATGCCTTGCTCAGTCAAACAGCAATGCAGTTGAGCAGACAGGGGATTGATATCAAGAAACTGTTTACCAAAGAAATTATTCCCCAAATGCGGCAGCGATCGCGCCCGGAAGCAATCGATCGGCTGAAGCGATCGCTCGCCCTGCAAGAAGTGGCTAAACGGGAATCGATCAAAGTTGAACCAGCAGAAATTGAAGCACGAGTTCAAGAGCTAATGCAGCAATATTCCGGTCAAGACATCGACCGCCAAAGGCTGCGAGAAGTGGTAGAAGAAGAACTTGTGACTGAAAAAATCATGAATTGGCTGGAAGAACACTCCACTATTGAACTAGTACCGAAAGGTTCCTTACAGGCTGGTGATTCTGAGCAACTCGAAGCGGAAGAATCTGTTGCATCTGCTGAAGAAGCCGCAGCACCTACAGATGAAACTACCCCGGAAAATCCAGCACCTACAGAAACACCTCAAGCCCAGTAGTAGTGAGTAGAAAGTAGAAGGATGAAGGATGAAGGATGAAGTGTGAAATGAAAATTTATCCTTTATCCTTCATTTTTTATCATGTTCGCCTTTCTCCTTAGCACTCAACGCCAGTTTACTTGCTTGGGGAAACCCGAACCGTGTAACTGGCTCCCCCTCACCACTAACCACTAACTGATAAGGCATAATAGTCAACAGATAGCGGAGCTACTGATTCCTATTGCTGCAAACAGCCTTAAGCTAAGTTTTATGCACCGCGTCCAGTCCCACTTCTGGAAAACTGTTGTTATATGCTCGTATCACAGTCTTTGCACGACCCATTCAGCAGCTACCATCAGCTAAAGATTACCTCGTCGCTCAGTAGTCCCAGCAACATTGTGCCAATGGTGGTGGAACAATCAGGCATGGGAGAACGTGCTTTCGATATCTACTCCCGCTTGCTGAGAGATCGAATTATTTTTTTGGGAACTCCGGTAGATGACGCTGTTGCCGACTCGATTGTTGCTCAATTGTTGTTGCTACAAGCAGAAGACCCAGAAAAAGATATTAACCTATATATCAATTCTCCTGGTGGTTCAGTCACAGCTGGGATGGCGATTTATGACACAATGCAACAAATTGTCCCTGATGTTGTTACCATTTGTTTTGGATTAGCTGCTAGTATGGGAGCGTTTCTCTTAGCAGCAGGAGCAGCTGGTAAACGGATGTCTCTACCTAGTGCTAGAATCATGATTCACCAACCACTAGGCGGGGCCCAAGGACAAGCAGTTGACATCGAAATCCAAGCTAGAGAAATTCTCTATCATAAACGTAGATTGAATGAATTGCTAGCTCATCATACGGGTAAGCCATTGGAGAGAATTGAAGCGGATACTGAACGAGACTTCTTCATGTCGGCAGTAGAAGCGAAAGATTATGGATTGATCGATCAAGTCATCTCCAGACAAAACTTGCCTCGTCCTGAAGCAGTCACACAGTGAAGTAAGAGGCTTCTTATGTCCCCTAAGTACGACTCCCATTTAAAATGTTCGTTCTGCGGTAAATCGCAAGAGCAGGTGCGAAAATTAATAGCCGGACCGGGAGTCTACATCTGCGATGAGTGCGTTGACTTATGTAATGAAATTTTGGATGAGGAATTACTGGACGCTAGCAATCCTGCCCCACAACAGCAGGCACGTCCAGAACCTCCCCAAAAGCGACGCAACCGCTCTGCCAGCATATCTTTAAATCAAATTCTCAAACCGCGAGAAATTAAAGAGCATCTAGACGAACACGTTATCGGTCAAGACGAGGCAAAGAAAGTTCTATCAGTCGCTGTATATAATCACTACAAGCGGCTGAACTTGGCACAATCTAAAAATAGTGGCAAAGCTGCCCAAGAAGAGGTAGTAGAGCTACAAAAATCAAATATTCTCCTGATTGGACCCACAGGTTGCGGCAAAACTCTGTTAGCGCAAACTTTGGCAAAAATTCTAGATGTGCCGTTTGCTGTTGCCGATGCCACGACACTGACCGAAGCGGGATATGTTGGCGAAGATGTAGAAAACATATTGCTCAGGCTGCTCCAAGTGGCTGACTTAGATGTAGAAGAAGCCCAAAGGGGTATTATCTACATTGATGAAATAGACAAAATTGCCCGCAAGAGTGAAAATCCTTCAATTACCAGAGATGTTTCTGGAGAAGGCGTACAGCAAGCTCTGTTGAAGATGTTGGAAGGAACGATCGCTAACGTACCACCTCAAGGCGGGCGGAAGCATCCCTACCAAGATTGTATTCAGATTGACACCAGCAACATTCTGTTTATCTGCGGCGGTGCCTTCGTTGGTTTGGAAAAGGTAGTAGATCAAAGAATTGGCAAAAAATCAATAGGCTTTATTCAACCTGGAGAAGGGCAATCCAAAGAACAACGGGCAGCAGATGTCTTGAAGAGTTTGGAGCCGGATGACTTAGTGAAGTTTGGCATGATTCCAGAGTTCATTGGGCGGATACCAATGGTAGCGGTAGTAGATCCTCTGGATGAAGAAGCGCTGATGGCAATTCTGACCCAGCCTCGGAGTGCATTAGTCAAGCAGTATCAGAAACTGCTGAAAATGGATAACGTGCAGCTGGAGTTTAAACCAGAAGCGCTCAGAGCGATCGCTCAAGAAGCCTATCGCCGTAAAACTGGTGCTAGAGCCTTGAGGGGAATAGTTGAAGAACTGATGTTGGAAGTAATGTACGAGTTACCGTCGCGTAAAGACGTGGATCGCTGCACAGTTACGCGCGAGATGGTAGAAAAACGCTCCACAGCAGAACTTCTGGTGCATCCATCCTCAATACCAAAGCCTGAATCAGCGTAAAATGAATTATGAATTGTAAATGATGAATGATGAATGATGAATTGAATATCCAGCGTTCATCATTCATCATTCATCATTGCGCACTCATCATTTAGATGTCATATATTCAAGTTCGTGGTGTAGATCATTACTATGAGTGGATTAAAACACCAGGGGATGGTTTAAATAAGCCAGTCATGGTGTTTATTCATGGTTGGGCTGGTTCGGATCGATATTGGCAAAGCACTGCTAGGGCGCTTTGCGAACAATTTGATTGCTTATTATACGATTTGCGGGGGTTTGGGCGCTCAAAAGGCAAACCTACCATAACTGAAGCTAGCTACGAGGTTACAGAAGCACAATCACCACAAGAGCAAAAGGCAGCAATAGCAGAGTTGACTTACGAGCTAGAGGAGTATGCTGAAGATCTGGCAGTTTTGCTGGATGCTTTAGAGCTAGAGAGAGTATACCTCGATGCCCATTCAACCGGAGCATCTATTGCTACATTTTTTCTTAATCTCTATCCAGAGAGGGTGGAAAAAGCAATTCTCACCTGTAGCGGCATTTTTGAGTATGACGAAAAGGCATTCACAGCCTTTCATAAGTTTGGTGGTTACGTCGTCAAATTTCGCCCCAAATGGTTGAGTAAAATTCCTTTTGTTGATCGGATGTTTATGGCGCGATTTTTACATCGTTCCATACCAGCCGCCGAGCGCCATGCTTTTTTAGAGGATTTTTTATCAGCAGATTACGATGCTGCTTTAGGCACGATATTTACTTCTGTGAGTAAAAAGGCAGCCGAAGTGATGCCACAGGAGTTTGCTAAGCTGAGCGTGCCTACACTATTGGTTGCTGGTGAGTATGACAAGATTATCCCAGCAAAGATGGGGCAACAAGCAGCAGCAAAAAGCGATCGCGTTAAGTTTGTCATGATTCCTAAGACATCTCACTTTCCGATGCTGGAAGATCCTGCTACTTATTTGCAGCAGGTGCAGGAGTTTTTGGAGAACTAGGAGTTAAGGGCGAGTGTAAATGCTGAATATATCATTCAGCATTCATCATTCATCATTTAATCCAAACCTAATTCGTGTTTAAGTGCATCGATCGCATTAGTAGCAATGAAATTTTCACAGCAAACTAGCTGGGGTGGACGAATAATGTGTTCTCTAGCAGCTTGTATGGCAGCTTTTACGGTGGCAAAACTAGCGCGATCGCTAATAATCAATTGCGCGCTTTTAACTAGAGCTTTCAGTTTATAAGCATCTACTGGTTGAGCTGTTCTCACCAACAAATCGCTTCCTCGTAGGCTGTAGATAATCACTTCTGCGCCTCTGAGTAAACCAGAACTCAAGCTGACAATGCCAACACAGTTACCTTTGGCTAATTGTTTGAGCAGATGAATTTCTTTAGAGTAGTCGTAGACATCTACGGGAATGACGCGGACTGATTTCGGCGCGGCAATATCTTCTGCTACGCCAAGAAAATAGCGACTTGTCACTACTGTACCAGAGGGAGTTTGCTCTAAGATTGCGGCTAATTCCTCTAATGGTACTAGCTCTACTGGTACATCCAGTGATTGTTGCAGTTCATCCACCATTAACTTACCAGCACCAATGTCCTCAGTCGGGACTGTAACCAGTACCTGAGCGCTACAACGCAACCGCCAGTCAATTTCTGCTGAAAATAGTTCTCGCGCCGAATTGAGCGAACAGCCAAGTTTGAGCAACTCTTCCAAGCTTTGTTGCACGATCTTATCAGCTTCAGGATATTTTTCTAGAATCGGAGAATGAGGTTTAGCTCGACCCTCAAAAGCTTGAACGCGGACGTAGATACCAGAACCAGCTAGACTTTCGACAAATCCATCTTCCTCTAACTGGCGGTACACTTTGCTAATTGTATTGCGATGTAAGCCAGTTTGAATCGCCAAGGCGCGGGTGCTGGGTAGTCGGTGCCCTGGGGAAAATTGTCGTGAAGCGATCGCATAGCGAATTTGATTCAACAACTGAGTTGAAGCAGGAATATCACTATCTGTCTGAATATGAAACTGAACCATTACTTAAAACTCCAAGGCGATCCGAGCGGTAAATAGCAGCAGCAATAATCTCCAGGCAAAATTATTTACTATATGGGATTTGGTAAGTAGTAGACTGCTGTTAAGTTATTGATAATTCGATCGGGTGTAACATTTTGATTGGCTACAGATAGAACTTAGAATCTTAAGATACAGCTAAAAATCTCATGGCTAACCAAGAAATTCGTGCCACTAACGTCAAAGTTCCGCAGGGAAATTTAGAAATTGACGCTTATCTAGCAATACCATCAGATCCGGGTACTTACCCAGGTATTGTGGTGGTGCAAGAAGTGTTTGGAGTCAACGCTCACATTCGGGAAGTGACAGAACGAATTGCCAAAGAAGGGTATGTAGCGATCGCTCCAGCAATTTATCACCGCGTCGCCCCTGGTTTTGAAGTTGGTTATACTCCTGAAGATCTGGAACTTGGGAGGAAATATAAGCAACAAACTGTAGCTTCAGAGCTATTAGGGGATATTCAAGCAGCGATCGACTACCTTAAAGATCTGCCCGAAGTTAAAAAAGATGCTATTGGGTGCATTGGTTTTTGCTTTGGCGGTCACGTTGCTTACCTTGCTGCCACTTTAACCGCTATCAAAGCCACTGCTTGTTTCTATGGTGGTGGCATTACCACAGAAACACCAGGAGGCGGATCTCCTACTCTTACTAGGACACCAGAGATTACTGGCACTATCTACCTCTTCTTTGGCACAGTAGATTCTTTTATCCCCAACGAACAGGTAGATGAAATTGAGGCAGAGCTAGAAAAACACCACATACCCCATCGTGTCTTTCGTTATGATGGAGCAGATCATGGTTTTTTCTGCGACCATCGCGCTAGTTACGATCCAGCCGCAGCCGCTGATGCTTGGGAGAAAGTCAAACTGCTATTTAAGCAGCAACTCCAAGTCGCTTAATATACCAATAACAAATTTTTGCTTAAAAAGGTGAAAAGATAGGCTAAATGATAAATGCAGCAATTATGAATTCTGAAAAATTTATAATTTATCATTCACAATTCATAATTTTTTCCTAGCCACTTACTCCTCACGCTTCAATCAAACCGCAACCACTGTTTATCACTCATGAAATCTGATTCTAAAATTTCTCAAGCCGCCAATACATCGTTTTCAATGGATGATTTTGCCCTAGCCCTAGAAAAACATGACTATCATTTTCAGAAAGGGCAGGTGGTACGCGGTAAAGTGTTTCAATATGAAAACGATGGTGCGTATGTAGATATTGGTGGCAAATCCGCAGCATTTTTGCCGCTCGTAGAAGCTTCATTGAAACCACTAACAGCATCAGATTTATCTACAGTACTGCCTTTGCAAGAAGAGCAGGACTTTCTGATCGTTCGGGAACAAGATGCAGAGGGTCAGGTAACGCTTTCACGCCGTCAGCTAGAAATGCAGCAAATCTGGGAACGGCTAGCACAAATGCAAGAAAACAACCAGACGGTGCAAGTACGGGTAACTGGGACGAATAAGGGTGGCGTGACTGTAGACTTGCAGGGTTTAAGGGGATTCATTCCGCGATCGCATTTAGTTGAGCGTGAAAACTTGGAAGCACTAAAAGGCCAAACTCTCTCAGCCAGCTTTTTGCAAATCGATCCCAGCGATAAAAAGCTCGTACTTTCCAACCGCTTGGCAACTCGCTCAAGCAGCTTCAGCCAACTGGAAATTGGTCAGCTAGTGGAAGGTAAAGTTACTAGCATTCAACCTTTTGGTGTTTTTGTCGATTTAGCAGGTGTCAGCGGTTTGCTGCACATTAAGCAGATAAGTCAAAACTTCATTGCATCTCTAGCTTCAGTGTTTCAAGTCGGACAACCGATTAAGGCTGTGATTACTGACTTGGATGAAGGAAAAGGTCGGATTGCTCTCTCTACTAGGGTTTTAGAAAGTTATCCTGGTGAGATGCTCGAAAAAATGGATGAAGTGATGGCAAATGCCGAAGCGCGGGCAAATAAAGCTAAAAAGCTTGTTTCTGAAAGCTAAGGTTTGTCATTTGTCATTTGTTCTTTGTTATTTGTCAACAACTAATGACTAATGACTAATGACCGCTAATTGCTTTTGACGGTAGCTTTGTCTCAGTGTTTGCAAAGTATCTTCACCAAAAGCAAATTTAATTAACCCGATCAATTTTCCCCAGTTGTGTAACACCTCAATTGAAGGGGATTGGTGGAATCGAGCGGCAAAAAATTGTCCCCAAAACTGCGGGGAATGCTTTTTTTGTTGCTGTCTTTGTCTTTGTCTCCAGCGTCGCCGCCACAAAGCAAAGTCTTTATCCGTCGGTGGCACTACTCCTAATCTAGGGGGAAAATCGGCATAACTGACAAACCGACTTACACCTCTAGCGCGAACATATACAATATGCGCCCAGCGTTCGACTGAATAGATCTCTTCTAATGCCAGATCGAACATGATGGCGGCTGCTTGTTTGGAAACAAAGCGGGCAAGACGATGCAGAGGGTTGGAGTTTCGTTGTAGTGTTGATACCATAGATATTACTTCCCATGTTCTATGTGGTTTGTTCCCATGTTGTGCGTGGGATATTTGTGAAATTAGCGATCGCCTTTCAGTTTCCTACGCCAAAAGGCGATCGTTTTTTAGGATATAAATATTAAACGATTGAATTCAATCAGTTGTCAATACTTAAATGGGGTTGATCCGGCTAAGAATTCGAGAATTCGCTGACAAGAAGGGTTGGACACTTAAGGATGTTGCCGATCGTTCAGGTGTTGCTTACAGTTCGGTCAGAGCTTATGCACGTTCGCCAGGGCTAGCAATGGTTGACTTCACTTCTATTCAAAAGTTAGCCCGGACTTTTGATGTGATGCTTGAAGACTTGGTTGAGGTAGTAGAGGAGTAGGCGATCGTTTTTACAGTATAATCCTAACCGACTAATATAGGTCAATCGCACGTCAAAAAATTATGGGCTTGATTAGGTTACGAATTCGAGAGTTTGCTGCCGAAAAAGGTTGGACAATTAAGGAAGTGTCCGATCGCTCCGGTGTAGTTTACAGCACTCTGCGAACCTATGCCCGATCTCCCGGACTAGAAACAATAGATTTTACATCGCTGCGCAAATTAGCCCGGACTTTTGATGTAACGATTGAAGATTTAGTTGAAATTGTTAAGGAGTAGGCGATCGCCTCTAAGCTACAATCTGCGAAATCAGCCGGTTAGCTTGCGACTCGTAGCTACCACCGAATATATTAAAGTGATTGATGATGTGGTAGAGATTGTAAAGGATTTTTCGCTGTTGGTAACCTGAATCTAACGGAAATGCTTCGTTATATCCGCGATAGAAAGCAGCAGGGAAACTGCCAAACAATTCAGTCATAGCGACATCAACTTCGCGATCGCCATAATAAGTTGCTGGATCGAAAATCGCTGGTTCCCCACTAGTAGTAAAAGCAGCATTCCCACCCCATAAATCGCCGTGTACCAAGGAAGGTTGAGGCTGGTGATTTGCTAGTAAATGTGGAATAGCGGCTAATAATCTTTCCTGCTGGGGAAAATGCCCTCCTCGACGCTTAGCTAATTGAAATTGATAGCCCAAGCGATGTTTCGGATAGAATTCAGCCCAATCTGCTGTCCAAGTGTTAATTTGTGCCGTAGAACCAATCGTATTGTTCATCTCCCAGCCAAAACCTTGACTACTAGTATGGGAGTGCATCGCCGCCAGTTGTCGTCCCATTTCTTGCCAAGAAGAATTTCCCCCACTACCCAGTTCTAGCCATTCCAAAACTATGTAGGCAGAACTAGCTGCTGTACCCCAGCAAATCGGTTTGGGTACGCGGATAGTAGCTGTTGTCAGCATTTGTTTTAAACCCAGTGCCTCAGCCTCAAACATGACAACTTCAGATGCTGAGTTGAGCTTGACAAAATAGCTGCAATCGCCATCAGTGACAGCATAACCTTGATTGATACAACCTCCACTCACAGAGCGGTGGCTATTTACAGAAAACTCTTTTTCTGTCACTTTAGAAATATGCTGGGCGATTTGTGTCCACATGACAAATAATTCGTAATTATCTAGCCCCTGATTAAGCTGGTTTGATTACAACTGCACCGTAGGCTGTTGGCGATAGATATTTTTGGGCGGCTGCTAGTAAGTCATTTGTTTCCAAAGCTTGAATCTTAGCTGGGTAGTTGAGGGCGGGTTCCAAGCTTCCTAACATTGATTGATAGTAGCCATACAAGTTAGCGCGATCGCTTGGTGTTTCATTGCTAAAGATAAACCGATTCGCAACTTGGGTGCGGATGCGGGCGATTTCTGATTCTAGTACGGGTTCGGTTTGCAGCTTGTGAATGTGGTCGGCGATCGCTGCTTCTACGATCTCCAAATTTTCCACAGGCAGTTGAGCTGAAATATAAAACGTCCCCTGCAACCGTTGAGTCATGTTGCTTGCAGAAATCTGGGTAACTAAACTCCTTTGTTCTCTGAGATCTGCCTTCAACCTAGATGTCCTACCGTGTGCCAAAATTGCGGCCAACACATCCAGCGCATAAGTATCACTGAGTTGATTCAACCCAGGTACTCGCCAAAGCATCATTAGCCGTGCTTGCTGGAGGCTATCATCTACAAATTCCCGCCGGACAATTTCTGTAAAAGGTGGTTCTGAGGGGCGAGTTGAAGGTTGTAGGCCAGAGGGGTGAGAAGTACTAGCTGCGGTAAATCCAGTTTCTACAATTTCGATTAATTCCTCTTCTGGCAGATTGCCCACAGCTACAGCTGTAATTGACTGGGGTTGATACCAAGTAGCGTGGAAATCGCGCATCTGCTGGGGTGAAAGCTGGGAAATCACTTCAACTTTTCCCAGTACTGGTCGGCGATATGGCAACTGGTCAAACGCCGTTTCAATTGCTCGTTGGAAAGTACGGCGATTGGGATTATCATCACTGCGGCGAATTTCTTCTAAAACTACCAATCGCTCAAGTTCAAACGCCTCATCTGGAATCAAACAATTGAGAACTACATCAATTTGCAGTGGTGCTAGAGAGGCAAAATCTTTAGGGGCAGTGGTGATGTAGTATTGGGTGTAATCTTGGCTAGTTGCAGCATTGGTAACAGCACCCCGCGCTTCAATTTGGCGCTCAAACTCACCAATGCTCAGCTGCTGGCTTCCCTTAAAAACCATATGCTCTAAAAAGTGAGCCATGCCGTTGATGGCGTTCGGTTCTATTGCAGAGCCAACATTGACCCATAAACTGAGATTAACAGCTTCGACTGGCATTTGCTGTGCGACTATTGTCAGACCATTGGGTAATTGTCGCAATGTCGGAGCTTGGAGTTGAGGGAATTTCAGCAGAGTTGCAGCCATTGATGCTACTAAATGTATTAATACTTCTTTTTTATCTTAACGAGTTGTCATAACCACCGCTTGGCTGGTTGTCATTTGTCGTTTGTTATTTGTTATTTGTCCAAAGCTAATGAGTAATGTCTAGTTTTTCTTAAAAAAGCTGGCTATAAAGTATGAAGTTATTATAAATCCATCTGATTAATTTTCATATTTTCTCTCGATCCCCAATCTTTTGAACGCAAACAAGCGCGAAAATAATTACGAATAAATACGGTTAACTTAACTGCTTTTTACAGCTAGGCTCAAAGAAATCAGCGTGTAGTTAGTCAGAAATATGCATTTGCGTATAACGAAAGAGTCATCTAATTTTAGTCAGGAATAGCTGAATTACAGCAAAACACTACTAAGTGTAAGTTCGCAGCCAGGGCAAGTAGAGGTGTGGTTATGATAGTAAATGCAATTGTGGTTTGAGCAAGGCTCCCAGCAAGCGCGATCGCACTCAACATCATTCTTAGAGCAATGATGTTGCAGACGGCAAGAATGCCATACTAAGCACGAAAATTATGTCTAGTTCCTAAGCAGAATTCGGCAATATTGTATTTTAAAATACAAATAATTTCCCAACATAGATGATGCAAACAGTAGAAAGTGTGGTTTTGCAGATACTCAGGCGAGGATCGTCTATCCTTGATGGAGAAATTTGACAGCAGTTTTACCAAATCTCTGATATGGAAGCATCTTTTGAAATAACTTTGCAGATGGTGATTGCTGTCATCGCAGGGATCGGCGCTCAGGTATTAGCTGAATACCTGAAAATTCCCAGCATCGTTTTTCTGCTACTGTTTGGCATTGTGCTGGGTTCTGATGGCATTGGTCTATTGCATCCCCAAGCGCTTGGTGCTGGACTAGAAGTGATTGTGGCTCTGGCGACAGCAGTAATTTTGTTTGAGGGGGGTTTGAACCTGGAGTTGCGAGAACTAGGTCGAGTTTCAGGCAGTTTACGCAACTTAGTAACAGTGGGAACGCTGATTACATTATTCGGCGGGAGTATGGCAGCTCATTGGCTGGGAGAATTTCCTTGGGCGATCGCTTTCCTTTATGCTTCCTTAGTTGTAGTCACAGGCCCAACTGTAATCGCGCCTTTACTTCGGTTAATCAAAGTAGACCGACAAGTCGCCACCATATTGGAAGGAGAAGCAGTTTTAATCGACCCGGTGGGGGCAATACTGGCTGTTGTAGTGCTAGACACGATTTTGAATGGCGATACTGACCCCGTAGCAGCAATTAGCGGTTTAACCTTGCGTCTGGGGATTGGCGGTAGCATTGGTGCTGCGGGTGGATGGTGTCTAGCCTTGATGTTCAAACGCGCTCACTTTATTTCCGATGAGTTGAAAAATTTGGTCGTACTGGCTGGGTTGTGGGGATTGTTTGCTCTAGCTCAATTCAGCCGCAACGAGTCGGGACTGATGGCGACGGTGGTTGCTGGAATGGTGCTGGGTTCTTCTTCCCTTCCAGAAGAGCGATTGCTGAGACGATTCAAAGGTCAGCTAACTATTCTCGGTGTATCGGTACTGTTTATTTTACTAGCAGCAGATTTATCAATTGCCAGTATCTTTGCTTTAGGTTGGGGTAGTTTATTCACTGTATTGGTATTGATGTTTGTGGTGCGCCCGATTAGTGTGGGCGTGTGTACCTTAAATAGCGATCTGAACTGGCGACAAAAGTTGTTTTTGTGTTGGATTGCACCGAGGGGAATTGTTTCAGCCTCGGTTGCTTCTCTATTTTCCATTTTCTTGACGCAACGAGGAATCAACGGGGGTGATTCGATTAAAGCGCTGGTTTTCCTGACGATTATTATGACTGTTGTCTGTCAAGGTTTAACAGCTCGATGGATTGCCAGTTGGCTGCAAATCACCTCAAAAGAAGCAACGGGAGCTTTAATTGTTGGTTGTAATCCTCTAGGCTTGTTAATTGCCCGTTTGTTTCAAGAACGGGGAGAAGACGTAGCGATGATTGATACAGATCCGGAAGCTTGCGAAAAAGCTTCTGGGCAAAATTTTCGAGTTTTCTTAAGCAGTGCTTTGGATACAGCAGTTTTGGAAGAAGCTGGACTGGCGAAAATGGGAACTTTTCTGGCAATGACTAGTAACGGTGAAGTTAACTATGTCCTGGCTCAAAGAGCTGTAGAAGAGTTTAAGCCACCACGAGTTTTAGCGGTTTTCCCCCGCGCTGGACAGGCTAATACTCTAGGAAGTAATAATAAGATCGATCAAGCTTTCGTACCAGACTTAACCCTCAAGACTTGGAATGACTATATTAGTGATGGACGAGTGAAGTTAGGATCGACCACACTGGACGAGTCCGGATTTGCTTTTCAACAAGCTCATTTGCAGGCATTGATTTTAGCTGGGGAGTTAGTGCCGTTATTATTGGAACGGGAAGAACGGCTGCAAGTTTTGCCTGCTACAGAACAACTGCAACCAGGCGATCGCTTAATTTACCTGTTGCACGATCCCAGACCTATACTATTGAAGCGTTTATCCGGAGCAAGTCAATCAACTCGTTTGTCCGTCGAGAAGTTACCGGAAGTAGAAGAAGTACCCATTCCGGCTGCTAGTCTAGATCGGCTTTCGACACCGGGAGTCTCTTCAATTAAAGCTCAAGGCGTTTGAATTAATTCACGATCTTTTTCTTCCTGCAACTTGGAATTTGAGTCGGTTGCTGCGACAGGTAGGTTCATTTGTTTTTCTTGCCACAACAGACTTGCGACATGAACGATCGCCAGCAGAATCGCACTAACAGAAATTATGTAACTGTGGATCGTATAAAGGTGTTCCACCGTCGTGGTGTTTACACCGTTACCGCCAGTGAGGAAATCTCGGAGCGTACCACCAATTACTGGTATGGCTTCGATAGTGCTTAGCTCGATGCGGAAGCGCCAGTAGCCGATTTGACTCCAGTCTAGAATCATCGCTGTCCAAGCAAGGGCGATCGCATTTAAAATTAACAGAATGTTGGTTATCCACCCAGTTAACCAGCTAGTAAGAAATTGTCTTCCCAGAAACATCACCACCATTTGGATCAGCGCCACGCCGATTAATAGATTTCCAGCCAGATCGTGCATACTGTGGATTGCTAAGCCATTGGGAACTTCAGTATCAATCCATTTCAAGGCTTGATAAGCCCCACCTGCCACTGGTTCGTAGTAAAAAGACAATAAAATACCAGTAATAATGGCGATCGCACTCAGCGTCAGAAGAGCGACCGATAAAATTGTTGCAGTTCGCCGCAGGACGAATTCATAGGATAGATTTTTCATCGATAACTCTGCCCAGCACTTATCATAATGTTTACTTTTCTTAATATAATAACGAAGCAATTAATGCATTAGTTCTTTCCGCAGGCGTATATAGGCGTATATATATAGGTAGTAGGAAAGGCTGAAAGCTGAAGAAGGATGAAGTATGAAGGCTGAAGGGTGAAATTTCACCCTTCACACTTGATTGTACAGACGCGATATATCGCGTCTGTACTTCGCGCCTTGATTATTTCAAATAAGACACCCAAGATGGTATAATCTGGGGCGATCCGTACCAAAGTCCCGCAGCTTTGGGCGAATGCTTCACGCCTTCAACAACTAAATTTTCTGCTTCTGCTAAATGAGCTGCAGTAATGGGAGTAATACCATCACCCCAGCAATTACCTTGTCCGCAGGTTAAGCGGTAACTGCTGTAAGCAAGCCAGCTACCCTGCCGCCGTTCGCCGAAAATACTTTTACCAGCCACACATACGTAACGTACATTAGGGTAGAAAGCTCCAGGGTAGTTGTTATTGACAAAATCAAGATTCCAGCGCGTCCAGCGTTCCTGACTAATATGGGGAGTTCCCAGGGTAATGAGAGTGCTAACCTGGGGGTGAGCTGACCAGATAGATGGTTTTACCTCACCGCGTCCTAAGTAAGGCTTTTCTCCCAAATAGATGCGAGAGATCCAGCCTCCGGCTGAGTGACCGATTAAGTTAATTTGAGAAACGTTGTATTGCTGTAATACTTGCTTTACCGTGCGATCGAGTAGCTGCAAAATTGGTGTTATAGGTCTTCCGCCCAAGGTAGGGAACCAGTCCCGACGGCGCAGTGGTACTGTTACTGTCGGCAAACCCATTTGTTGTAAAGATTGTTCGAGTTGGCGGTAGGCGATCGCGCCTTCCAAATATCCAGGTAAAATTACAGTCGGTAACATTTAGGGGCTAGGGGCTAGGGCATAAGAAAATTATGAATGCAGCAATGCGATCGGGCTGAATTTATCATTCATAATTCATCATTCATAATTCATCATTCTTTTCCGTGAACATTGGCATTTTATACGGTATCAGTGTGGGTCCTGGCGATCCAGAATTAATTACGCTTAAAGGACTGAGATCGCTGCAAAAAGCCCCAGTGGTTGCCTTTCCGGCTGGAATAGAAGGTAAACCAGGAATGGCACAGCAGATTATTTCCCCCTGGCTGAGTCAAGAACAATACCAACTTGCTTTAAAATTCCCTTACGTGCAGGATATGGCAGTACTAACTAGGGCATGGCAATTAGCGGCCGAGCAAGTTTGGAAGTATTTACAAATAGGTCAAGATGTGGCTTTTGCCTGTGAAGGAGACATCAGTTTCTATAGCACGTTCACCTATTTGGCCCAAACATTGCAACAAATGCATCCCGAAGCAGTCATAAAATTAGTGCCGGGGGTTTGTTCGCCAATGGCAGCTGCATCCCTTCTAGGACTACCTTTGACTATTCGTCAAGAACGCCTGGTAGTTTTACCAGCACTTTATCATGTAGGGGAATTAGAAGCTGTTCTAGATTGGGCGGATGTGGTGGTACTAATGAAAGTGAGTTCAGTGTATGAACAAGTGTGGAAAGTGTTGCAGCAAAGGTCTTTACTAAGCCAAAGTTGGGTAGTAGAACGAGCAACCTTACCGGATATGGTAATTTATGCAGACTTAAGCGATCGCCCGACACTTAAATTACCCTATTTCTCGCTTTTGATCGTGCAAGTGACGAGGAGCTAAAAGAAAGCTGAGGGAGTTGAGGGAGCTGAATACCGCTGAGGGAGAAATTTAACCTACGATCTACCACTTACTATCCTTACCTATTACCCATTACCCTTACCCTCTAAATTACGAATTACGAATTACGAATTATTTATGTCCTACTCGTCCTTAATTCAAGTTCTGCCCGAAGCTTGGCGTTCTTCTACAGGACTTGCCGCCCTAGCTTCTGTGGGAATTCATCTAGTACTCGTAGCCGTATTACCATATGTGCCGTTTGACTCCCAAGACCACCTGTTGCAGCAAACTGTTGGTGTTGTAGCGTTAACACCAGAAGAACAAAGTCGGCTGCCACAAATCGATCCGACTCTAGCTACAATTCCATCTACTGCTGCTAGCGGTCAGAGCGATTTGCCACCATTGCCAGCACCTGGGCAAGCTTTCCAATCGGATATATTGCCACCTCTACCACCGCCAACACCCTCTTTCTTGCCGCCGCCACCGCCAATTAATGTGCCAAGTTACCAGTATCCCATCAGTAATTCTTTGCCCCCCGCACAAATTCCAACTGTTCCAGTACCCTTACCACCACCCCCCGAAAATCGTTCACTTATTTCTCAGCTTCCATTTAGTCAACTACCTCCACCTGCGCCAAATCAAAATATTAGAACTCAGCAATTAACGCCATTACCACCCAACGCCATTCCTCCCAATCGGAGTTTACCTCCAACTTCTGGACTCAAGCCAGGTGAAGCTCTCTCTCCACCACCACCTGATCTCTCTTCAAGCCAGGGGCAAAACACTACTCAAACACAAAATCAAGTTGCGATAAATAATCGCTCCTTACAGCAGGCTCCTCCCCAAGCACGATCTGGGCTTCCCGAACGGACTAAACAAGAACTGATAGCACGGCGGGATGCTATCCGCAGAGAAAGGTTAGCTGCTAACAAAACCCTTAATTCAGATAGTGAAAGAAATCAGCGTTTGGCTGCGGCATTACAACGGCGACAGCAACAAAGTAGCAGTACGGCTACCAATTCTCCCACCAGCGACACTCAGCGCCTAGCTGCGGCATTACAACGGCGACAACAACAAAGTAGCAGTGCGGCTACAAATACCCCTACTAACGACACTCAACGCCTAGCTGCGGCATTACAACGGCGACAGCAAAACGCCAGTTCTACTCCTCGCCCTTCTACTTCTAACCGACTATCTACAGCAACCAGACAAACTATCGCCCAAATTGATGCCTTCAAGCAGCAGCAACAGAAAGTCCGGCAAGATTTTCCTACAGCAGCACTGCAAGCGCCCATCCGCTACAAGATTAAAACTTGTGACAAGCAACTTGATGGCGGTGTCGCTATCTTGGCAGCAGTAGTCAGTCCTCAAGGTAAGATTATCTCTGGTCCCGATCTCGTGTCAAAGAATAGCTCCATTGCTATGCGACGGGCTGCTAAAAAGTTTATTAAGAACTATCAATTTCCCAAAACTACTAACACTGTCAATCAACCATTTCGTTTGGATTTCAGTTACGACTTTGGTAATTGTCCTGTCACTACTCAACCACGTCGATCTTAGTCGTAATTTTCTCCTCCTACTTCGCCTTGCAGATCGAAGATTGCCCCTTGCAGCTTACGTATGACCGAATATTCTTCTTTTAGGGCTTTGCTGCACTCGTGTGCTGAGCGATTATTTCAACTGATCAATGGCTATAGCCAAATGGCACTAAGTTAACGAAAAGCGTTAGCAGCAAAACAATCTTGGCGCAGGATTTGACGGGGTTTTGTCATTAAAGGGTAAGCTTTGGGGCGACGTTTTCGTACTCTGGATTCGCATCGCCCTTGACGTTGTGGCACTAATTCGTGAGCAATTATCTTAAGTAAAACTTGATAAAGTTGAACTCGTTTTTGATTTGAAGCAAAGGCTAGTTGTGGGATAAAGTTATCTAAATGCTGACGAGTTCCTTGAATAGATAGCCGCAACGGGTCAATTTTATAAGTCGTCCCTGCCTCCCACATTAGAGTACGTAGCAAGTTATAAGCTAACAAATAAGCATAAATCTCTTTACGAACCATTTCGGGAGTTTTGCCGCGTAGAATGTCCATGCCTAAAGTAGTTTTCAAATGTTTTAGATCAAGTTCTACATTCCAGCGCTGACCATACAAACGCATAATTTCAGTAGTATGATAAACTTCCGGGTCTAACAGAGTCGTGACTAAAATAACGTACTTAGTGCGATAGCCTGAACTAGGGATATAATATTTAATGACTCGAACAGTTAAAGTATCAGGAATGATAGTAAACTCTTGTGTTGTCAGCCCTTTAGGGCGTGTCTTAGGTTTGTGCCAGACTTCAATTGATTCAAAAGAACTCAAGAGTTTACGTCTACCTCGTTCTACTTGATTTTTTCGAGCTTGAGAGAGGGGAAAAATAGCATCACAACTATAGTTTTGAATAAAAATTAGGTCTGCGTAGGAGCAAAAAGCACAATCTCTTAACAAAATATCGCCTGGATTAAGGAATTGATATAAAAGTCTTGCTAGTTTGATATCGTGCGTGTTTAGGACATTGATAACTACAGCTACGGCAGCGCCTGTAGCGATACTAGACCTCTTGCAAAAGTCGGTGTTAAAATCGGGAAAAAGAAATGAAGTAGAGACAAGGGTGACTTATAAAAAAGTAAAAAAGCTGAAAGCTGAAGACTTTAAACGCACGCGCGCGAGTCCATTTAGAAACATTCAGCCAAATGGTGGAAATAGTTAAAAAAGCAGAAAGCTCACGCAAGAAAACAGGAAGACCGGCAAAATTAAGAATAGAAGACTCTTACTTAATGAATGTGCGAATATTGGCGGGAAGATAGAACTTATTTTCACTTGGGTTCATCTTGGGGCATTGATGAGTCTACAGCTTATCGAATTACCAGAAAAATCGAAAATATTTTAATTCAAGCTCCTGAATTAAGATTGCCAGGGAAAAAAAGACTAATGCAAGATGATAGTCAGCTAGAGACTGTGGTAATAGATGTAAGTGCAACACCAGTAGAAAGGCCAAAAAAAAACAAAAGAGATCCTACAGTGGTAAAAAGAAAATACATACCTTGAAAGCCCAGGTACTGAGCGATCGAAAAAGGACAAATTCTTTGTACTGCTTATGGAAAGGGGAAAGAGCATGATTTTAAATTATATAAAAAAAGTAGAGTGAGAATTAAAAAAGAAGTTAAATGTTTAGCAGATAAAGGATATCAAGGAATCCAAAAACATCATTATTTCAGTCAAATACCTAAAAAAAACCAAGAAAAGCTGAGTTGTCTTCATTGGATAAAAAAGCGAATAAAGACTTAGCTAAAGAGCGAGTTATTATTGAAAATTTTTTCGCCCTTTTAAAAACATTTAGGATTTTCAAAGGGCGATACCGGAATAGAAGAAAACGATTTGGATTGAGGTTTAATTTGATAGCTTATATTTATAACGTTGAACTTAATTTATATTTAAATCAAATTTAAAATCAACTTTTGCAAGAGGTCTACTGAATAAGGCTCCAATTTTAGCAATAGGAAAGCCACAGCCAAAAGCTTGACTGCTGGGTTGAGGATAGGCTTTTTGATTTAAAAGAGTGTCAGGCATTGATATAGTTGAACCATCAATAACCAAGACATGGCGATCACACCACAAGTGTTGGGTTGTGACTTTCTGCTCCAAGTTTTGTGCAACTGTGCCAAATAATCGTTGGAGCATTTTTTCTGGTAGACGTTGACGCGCTTGGCAGTAGGCACTGGCGTCATCTGAGGGAATAGGAGCATTAACACTTGCCAACCATGCAATTACAAGGGCTAACAGCATTAGCACAGGACTGGTCTGCATCTAACACTTGAGAGAGGAATGCCCACAAAGTCACGCGAGGTTTGCGGGAAGCAGAGCTACACCGCAAACTCGCTTACAAATGGGTCAAACAACCGTCGGCGGTAGGGAATCTTTTCTGCTGCCAACACTTCAATAATTGTAGATTCTGGCCGTAAGTCCCGAAATGGTAGTCCCAGGCTGCTAATAAACTTCTGCTTAAGAGTTTGTTTGTACTGGATTAGTAACCCTGGTAATACTCATAATAAGCCTCCTCTACTTAAATCCTGTTTTACATAACTTGGAAGCTTTTTTCTTCTATCGCTTGAAGGTAATGCTCACACTTATGTTAGTGACATTCGTCTGTAACCATCTTTCTGACACAGAGCGTGATTCTAGAAATTCCGGCTAGCGGTAGCTTTTCAAGCAACAATTTATCTATTAAGTCTGAAGGTCTCCTCTCCAATCACCTGATTTTTTTGTTCAGAACAAATTATCAGTCACACTCTTTACACTTAAAGTTCTGGTTGCCATTATGAATAAATTCGTTTTTAACTACTTGATTAGAATCACAACGCGGACAGAAGATAACGTTTTCTGACATAGTTTTTTTAGAGACATCTATCTTTCTTATATCCTTACTTGTTCAAAACTACAAATTATTTTTGCAACAAAACTCTGGATTGTGAAGATGTAGTGATCATTTGCAGCACTATAACAGAAATAATGAGCAGTATACTGCCGATGAGTTGCAGAGACGTTAGCGTTTGACCAAACCAAAGCCATGCTAGCGTAGAAGCGATAACGGGTTCGAGCGTTGCAATAATCACGGCCCGTTCAGCCTGAATGCGTTGGATGCCCCAGAAGAATAGGGAGTAAGGGAGCAGGTTCCCTGCGATACCAATATAAATAACTTTCCAGACATTCTCTGGCTCCAGCAAGGTCACAGGAACTCCTTGCGTTACCTGGTAAGCAAGCCAGAATAAACTGCCAATTGCAAAGGTTTTCAGCATAACTCCAAGGGCTTCATCTGAACGTCCGATTCGCTCACTTTGAAGGTTGTAAGCGGTGAAGAACACAGCACTTGATAGACCAACGAGAATGCCAAACCCGTTAAATTCACTGAGATTACTTTCCAATACCTTTGACACCAGCACAACTCCAACAATCAATAAAAGCATTGCTGCAAGTACCGATCGCGTTGGCATATGCCGAGTCGTCAACGCTGTCCACAGCACGACCATAATGGGCGATGTAAACAGCAGCAGAATAGCAACAGCAACCGGAAGACGGGCGATCGCCAAGTAATTTACCCCTGTTAAACCAGCAAATAATAAGCCCAGGATAAACTGTTGCCAGCTCATCGCTTTCGCTTCTGCTTTTATCATGAAGCTATTAACAACAGCAAGACCAAATGTGGCGATTGTCATACTGGATACTGCCAGTTCAAACGGCTTCACGCCTGCGGCAAACAAACTACTTATCAGATTGGCGGCAACTGCCCAAAGAATAACTGCAAATAGAACAGTAATTAGTCCCAATCTGCGTTGAGAAATTTGGGTTACGGGTTCAGGTTTTGATATTTTTGACATGATAGTTTTCTGCATCTCCTTAAAGTTGCTCCGTCTAGTCTCTGAATGGGTTGTGTTGCAAAAAAATTTTACTTTTAACAATCACTTCTGCTCGAGGATAGAATTTTAGAGGTAGCGTCAAAAGAATTTTCTAAACGCTATATAAATGATTTCATTTTCAATAATTTCAACCTAATGAAAACATTTTTTTTGCAACACAACCTAGCCAATCAGCAGACTGGGTAAATGACCACTTCAAGCTGGCAAAACTGTGAATAAATTAATGCCTTGATTGCGTTCATCATCATGATTTGCTGTCCCGATCGGATTTTAGGCTCCCATGTTCTGAGTTAGCTGTTGCACCAAGGCTGGAATTGCTGCATGAGCAGATTGAATGGATTGTTGATGACGATCATCCCCAAATTCTTGGTATTCGATGCGAATAACATGGTGTTCACTGACTCCCAATAGTTTTGATGCAGTCACAATGTGGGGATCAAGATAGTTCATGGCGGCATGAACGCCGCCGAGTTCAAAGCCGCCTTCTCCCGATGAGGACAGAATAGCTAGGGTCTTTCCGGTCAGAATGGATTCGAGCGGTTGCTCACCACGCGCCAGATCAAATGAAAACGTGCGTCCAATCCGAATCACCTGATCTATCCAGGCTTTCAGTGCTGCTGGCATACCGTAGTTGTACATTGGCGTACCGATCGCGATCGGCTTAGCAGGCTCTAGCTCTTCCAGAAGTTGATCGGAAACCTTGAGTACCTCCTGCTGATCGAGAGTCCGCTTTTCGGGTGCAGTGAAAGCGGCGACAATCCAAGCCTCACTAATGGCTGGAGGTGGATTCAGCCCTACGTCTTGTGTGATAAGAGTGTCGTTAGGTCTTACCTTTAACCACTGTTCGGTGAATGCAGTCGTTAGACCTCGACTGAGAGAACGGGTCACGCGCGCACTAGCGTCAATTTTCAAGACTGTAGCCATTTTTGCGATCTCCTATGGAGGGGGTGCGGGGAACCAAGCTTCAGGTTCTGGGTACTCAAAACCAGGTGGAAAGAAATACGTTTCAAAGATAGTGGTGGTGGCATCCTCAGTATCAAAAAATGCAAAGGCATTTTGCCCCATCCACTTGCCCGACTGAATCAGGCGGAACCCTCTTACCTCAAACTCTTGAATCCGCTCGTCCCAGGGTCGATCGCCACAATTAAACGCAATGTGGTGAATCCCTTGGTTGTGCCGCTCTAGGAATTCTTGAAAGATGGTGGGACCAGATAGCGGCTGCATAATTTCCCAGATTACATTCTTGGACTGAGCAAAACAGACTTTAATCGAGTATTCAGCAGGCTGCCCTCTGTAAGTCTGTTCCGTAACGGTTTCAGCGTTAAAGGTATAGACTCGCCAGGGACCAATTCCCAATTGGACGAGGCCTGCCATCGTTTGCTGATAATTGCGAGTGACAATGCAGATTTCAATCACATCCCCTAGAAAATGATTTGAGAGTTGGGATGCGGTGAGTACCTGAATTGAGTCTAAGTTAGATTCCACCATGATTCTTCTTGTAAGTAGTTGAGTTTGCTTGAAGTAGATAGGACTACCCGTCCTGAACTCAAAACATTTCAGCAGACTCCGTTGAATGCAACGTTCACTACATCCACAGACGTGATAGTTTTGCGGGCTAGAAGTCTGAGAAAACTTGCCTAAAGGCTCGGCGCTAGATGAGTTTTAAGCAAGCTTGTGAGCAATCAAAAAACTATTTTCCGATCCTTAATTTGAACAATAGCAAGGGATAATGAGAATTACAAGTTCAATTTACTCACGTTTAAGATGAAAATAACTCATCAAGAATATTATGCGATTGCTGCCACCACTCAACGCTTTACATATCTTTGAGGTTGTGGCTCGACATCTGAGTTTTCAGCAAGCGGCTGAAGAACTGGATGTCACGCCAACCGCAGTCAGCCACCAAATCAAAGTGCTGGAGGATCGCTTGGGGGTGTCCTTGTTTCGCCGCCGCCCCCGACCTCTGGCGCTGACAGAAGCAGGACAACTTTTGTATCCGGTAGTGAGCAAAAGCTTGGATGCGATTGCAGCAGCGAGCGCCCGGTTAACGCAAGTTTCAGAATTTACCACGTTAACTGTGAGCGTGACGACGGTATTTGCAGCCAAGTGGTTGGTTCCTCGCTTATCTGAGTTTCAACGAACTCATCCTAAAATTGATTTTCGTCTACAAACCTCAAATGATGTAGTAGATCTACATAGGCAAACGGTTGATTTAGCCATTCGATACGGCAAAGGCAACTATCCTGGTTTGACCGTTTGCAAGCTCGCATCCGATGTATTTATGCCGGTGTGTAGTCCGCGTCTGTTGGATAGCCAGCATCCGATAAAAGCTCCAGAGGATCTAAGGCATCATCCTTTGTTGCATTTTGAATGGATTCATTTTGGAACAGATGCTCCTAATTGGCGCAATTGGTTTAAAATCACGGGGCTAAACACTATTGACCCAAATCGTGGACTTAAATTTAACGAAGAAAGTTTGGCCATTCAAGCCGCAATTGCAGGTCAAGGTGTAGCTTTATGCAGCAGTATTCATGTTGCTGATGATGTGGCATTGGGGTTTTTAGTGCAACCTCTTGATGTGTCGCTAGACGGTTTTAACTACTCGGTAGTGTATTTAAAGAATCACCCTAAAGAAAAACTAATTCTAAAGTTTTTAGATTGGTTAGTCGAAGTGGCTGGTAGTTTCTCCCAACATAGAGCTTTGAAATAGAGTGGAGCTTTATGCTCGCTGTATAAGGAGTTTGAGTAGCATTTAATACTGTTGGTGAACTTAAAAAAGCCAAGAAAGAGAGGACTATAAGGGAATGGCACGCTCGTTAAAGCGAATACCAAGGCAGTGCAACAGTTACAAGAAGTAATGAGGGCAGATTTTTAGGGACAAGCACAATAAAACGGCGTTTCTCCAGCTTTTTAAACTGAGAAAGTTTTAACTAATGATTTTGTGATGTTAAGTGCATTTATTCAAATGACTGAAATGCAGATATAGTCTAACTTTTAGACTGGCGGTATTCCTTAACTTAGTGCCATTCGGCTATAGCCAAGCGCGAGTGCTAGTAGTGGGAGATTTGACTTTAGACGAGTTTATTACTGGTCAAGTGAAAAGAATTTCTAGGGAAGCACCAGTGTTGATTCTGCGCCATGAAATTACCTTGCAGGTACCTGGAGGTGGTGAGTATAGGATGAGTTTGTTCGATCCCGCAGGTAACGAACAACATATCCCCGCTTTTAACCGGACACAAGTGTTTGATGTGACTGGGGCGGGAGATACAGTAGTAGCAGCACTGACGCTGGGATTAGTAGCAGGAGCATCGTTTTGGGAAGTTACTGTGTTGGGAAATTTAGCAGCAAGTATTGTGGTAAGGCACTTTGGTACGACTACGACAACAGCATCACAGATGAAGGCAGCTTTACAGGTGTTGTTGGAAGGGTAAGATGATTTAACGAACCGCCGGAGCGAAGCGAAGCCGAAGGCGTTAGACGCAAAGGACGCAAAGGAAGAGAGGAAATGGAGAGAAAAGGGGAGATGAGGGAGATGGAGAAGCACTCGCCACTTAGTTTGTTGGTAACTGGTGGTGCGGGTTTTATTGGTTCTAATTTTGTTCATCATTGGTGTAATGCTTATCCCTATGACCGGGTGGTGGTGCTGGATGCACTAACTTATGCTGGAAATCGCGGCAATTTGGAGGGTTTGGAGCCAAAGGAGAATTTTCGCTTTGTACAGGGGAATATATGCGATCGCTCTCTGGTTGATGAGTTACTCAAAACTGAAAATATTAACATTATTGCTCATTTTGCGGCTGAGTCTCATGTTGACCGCTCGATTATAAAACCAGGGGCTTTTATTCAAACTAATATAGTAGGAACTTTCACTTTATTAGAGGCTTTTCGGCAACATTGGCAGGCTAACGATAAGTCAGAGGAATATCGTTTTCTCCACGTTTCTACTGATGAAGTTTATGGTAGTCTCGCAGCTGACGATCCTGCTTTTACTGAAACAACATCTTATACTCCTAATAGTCCTTATTCAGCATCTAAGGCGGGCAGCGATCATTTAGTTAGAGCTTATTATCATACTTATGGTTTGCCAACAATTATTACTAATTGCTCTAACAATTATGGTGCTTATCAGTTTCCAGAAAAGCTGATTCCTTTGATGTGTATAAATATTTTGATGGGTAAGTCACTACCTGTTTATGGGGATGGACAAAATATCCGAGATTGGCTTTATGTTGGGGATCATTGTAGTGCTTTGGATGTAGTTATTCACTCTGCCAAACCTGGGGAAACTTACAACATCGGTGGTAATAACGAAGTTAAAAATATCGACTTAGTTAAGATGTTGTGTCAACTGATGGATGAATTAGCGTCCGATCTACCCGTATATCCTTCCCATCAGTTAATTACTTTTGTTAAAGATCGCCCCGGACATGACCGAAGATATGCTATTGATGCAACTAAAATCAAAACTCAACTGAATTGGATGCCCTCAGTTACTGTGCAAGAAGGGTTAAAGCAAACGGTTGAATGGTATTTGAGTCACCGCGATTGGTGGGAACCCCTACTTTCTGAGGAATATAAGGCTTACTATCGTCAGGTTTATGTTAGCTAACCGAGGGATATTCACTCCCTACATCTCAACCTAAAAATTTCCCCGCGTTCCCCGCGGTTCGTATTCCTATCCGCTTACTACATAAGGCAAAGTTGTATACAGGAAAACTCCCACCGTTGCGATCGCCAATACTCCCTGAATTAAACTCCCTACCAAAGAACCTACAACAATCCCGACACCAGCCTTCAAGGCTAAATTCAGGTTACGCCGATACAGATATTCTGCTAAAATTGCCCCCAATAATGGCCCGAGCAGAATACCGAGTAATGGGCCTCCAAATGGCAGTGCTGGCAAAAAACCGAGAATTCCTAAAAATAAGCCCACAATCGCGCCAATCTGCCCCCATTTACTTGCTCCTGCTCGTTTTGCTCCCCAGTAGGTAGCCAAAAAGTCAATTCCCACGCTCAGCAACAAAACTGCGATCGCCACAATTAAAGGTACACTCACACTACTGAAGGAGCCTTGCACGACTCCCCAAATTATAATTGCCACTAAAATCAAGCTAGTACCAGGAATCCCCGGTACAACAGCCCCGATAATTCCAATCGCCATCACGGCAACTAGTAACCAGTAAAGAATTAACATCCTTGTTTAGTAAGTAGGGTGTAGGGTGTAGGGTGTAGGGTGTAGGGTGTAGGGTGTAGGGTGTAGGGTGTAGGGTGTAGGGAAAATCACTCCTTCGTCGCCACTCGCCACTCGTCACTCAAATAACTACTTAGGGTGACATCTAGCTTATCTGCTATTCCAGCAATCCAAGTTTCATCTTGCTTGGTATAACTACGCGGTGCATTCGCCCCTAAAATGAACACGCCTTTTTCACCGATTGGCTGACAAATTACTCCTTGAGTATTCTCTGGCAGATAATCGAATTCAAACCGCCCCGGATAAATTTTCAAGTTTACCAGATATACAGGCTTGTGGAGTTCCAATACTCGCTGCAAAATTGCTCCTGGTTTGACTTGTGATTTTTCAGGCAAGATCCCGCGACGAAGGAGTACTTTTCCTTGATAAAAAACCACGAGCGATCGCGTTACTGTATTCGTTAACAACAGATGCGATGCCCAAGCTAGCTCAATTCTGACGGGTTCTGGTAAGTCGAGTGCAAGATCGAACCTTTGTTCCCCCACAAGTTCGACAGCATCAGGCGATCGTGGTGCAACTTGCTGCCATAATAAACCAGTCAGAATCAATAACGCACTCAAAATCACGCCCAGCGCATCGGATCTAGCCTGAGCCTCTGTCAACTGCGGTGTCAACAATCGATTAATTAGCAGCAAGACACCAGACAACCCACCAACTACAATTGGTAAGCGCCGCAAAACTCGATTTGGATCGGATTTCGCCATACTTGTAAAGGATGAATGATGAATGCTGAATGCTGAAAAAGGTAACATTTCATAATTCATCATTCATAATTCATCATTCATTCCTCTCCTGGTTCAATAATCCGTTGGAACAGATAGCCAGTACCTCTAGCGGTGAGAATTAATTCTGGATTGCTTGGATCGTCTTCTAATTTTGCCCGTAGGCGTGAAATGTGAACGTCTACCACTCGCGTATCAACGTGTCGCTCTGGTGTATATCCCCACACCTCTTGTAAAATTTCTGACCGCGAAAAGGCTTCTCCGGAACGGCTCACCAATAGCTCTAGTAAGCTAAACTCCATTCCTGTTAGTCGAATCCGCTCATCGCCTTTATAGACTTGTCGCTTGTTGGTATCAATTTTTAAATTTGTTACCTGGATAACGCCAGAACTGGGAATTCCAGATGCACCAGTTTTATCTACCCGCCGCAATACAGAACGGATGCGGGCTTCTAGTTCCTTGGGTGAAAATGGTTTTACTACATAGTCATCTGCACCTAACTCCAACCCAGTGATGCGATCGGCTACATCTCCCAGTGCTGTTAGCATAATAATTGGGACATCAGATTCTTTACGTAATTCTTGACACACGCCGTAGCCATCCAACTTCGGCATCATTACGTCTAAAACAACCAAGTCTGGCTCGGCTTTGCGAAATGTATCTAAGGCTTCTTCACCATCAGCAGCTGTAACGACATCATAACCAATCATCGACAGCCGAGTTTCTAGAATCCGGCGAATGCTGGCTTCATCGTCTACTACCAGGATTTTTTCTTTATGACTGTCCAAATTTCTCAACGCTCCTTAAATGAAAATTTTGAAGATTGAATTTTAGTACCATTACATTAAGATATTATCTCATTATGTGAATGTAAATCAGCCGAAATTCCCACCCTTCCTTAGTTTCAGGCTTTCTTAAGATTTAAATTCTGTGAATAAGTTAACATTAATAACAAATGGCTAAGCCTAAAACCTACTACGTTTGTAATGAATGTGGGGCAGAGTCTCCCCAATGGTTCGGCAAGTGTCCTGCTTGTGGCACATACAATTCTTTAGAAGAACAACTCGCTTCTGCCAGTGGCGTACCTAGTCGGGGAGGAAGTTGGCAAGCCGATCGTGCTAACGGTAAATCGATTGCTAAAGTAGCTAAACCCCGTTATTCTCTAACTTTTGACCAAATTAGCGATCGCTCTGTAGCGCGATGGCTTTCTGGATATGAAGAACTAGATCGAGTCCTAGGCGGTGGGATTGTTCCCGGTTCTCTAGTCTTGATTGGTGGCGATCCGGGTATTGGTAAATCAACGCTGCTGCTACAAGTTTCCAATCAACTCGCACAAAATTATCGCATCCTTTATGTTTGTGGGGAAGAATCAGGACAACAAGTAAAGTTAAGGGCTTCTCGCCTGGGAGTTACTAATCCTGGCAATATTTCTGACGAAGATGAGCCTGAAAACAAGCCGCAGCCACAGCCGCAAACATCGCCGTCGAACGCACATACCCCTGCTAAGTCAGGAAAGGATGCGGGTGCAGATTTATATGTTTTGCCAGAAACAGATTTGGAAGAAGTGTTGCGGGAAATCGACTCGCTCAAGCCAAATGTGGCAGTGATTGATAGTATCCAAACAGTCTATTTTCCAGCTTTAACATCTGCTCCTGGTTCCGTCGCTCAGGTGAGAGAATGTACAGCAGCGTTAATGCAAGTGGCAAAGCGCGAAGATATTACGATGTTAATTGTGGGGCATGTTACTAAAGAAGGCGCGATCGCAGGCCCCAAAGTATTAGAACATTTAGTCGATACAGTACTTTATTTTGAAGGCGATCGCTTTGCTTCTCACCGTTTGTTACGAACAGTAAAAAACCGCTTCGGCGCAACTCACGAAATCGGTATCTTTGAAATGGTAGATCGAGGACTGCGGGAAGTCACCAACCCATCAGAGATATTTCTAGGGAACCGCGACGACCCCGCGCCAGGGACAGCCCTTGTGGTAGCCTGTGAAGGAACCAGGCCGATTGTGGTAGAACTGCAAGCTTTGGTGAGTCCGACTAGCTACTCCTCGCCGCGACGTTCTACGACAGGAATTGATTACAACCGTCTGTTGCAAATTTTGGCAGTATTGGAAAAGCGGGTAGGTATTCCTTTATCGAAATTGGATGCTTATGTTGCTTCTGCTGGGGGATTAAATGTGGAGGAGCCAGCAGTAGATTTAGGAATAGCGATCGCCCTCGTTGCTTCTTTCCGCGATCGGACTGTCGATCAGCGTACTGTATTAATCGGTGAAGTCGGATTAGGCGGGCAAGTGCGCCCAGTTTCCCAAATGGAACTACGATTGAAAGAAGCTGCCAAGTTGGGTTTTAAGCGGGCAATTGTTCCCAAAGGGCAATCTTTCCCAGAGCTAGATTTAGAAATTATCCCAGTAGCCAAGGTGATCGATGCCATCATCGCTGCTATCCCGCCACAGAACTTCTCAGAATCGGACTTAACAGAAGAAGAAGATTAGCCATCTTTCAGCGCTTTCTGGGCAAAATAAATTTAGCGGACAAGTGAAAATAACAATCATTGCCAGCTACTGATTTTGATGTTAGACAGGATAGATAAAAAAATAGGAGTAGCGATGGCAGATCGGCAAGAATTTCTCTATCCCCGCAGTCGATACTATGGCAAAATAAAGCCAGAAAACTTGGTTTTCAATGCCAATTTGCAAGAATTCGCCCAGCAAGTAAGCTACATCTGTAATTTAGAGACAGCAGGAAAACTTTCGCCAGAGGAATCTTACGAAAAAATTCGCGCTCTATGGAAGCAGCTTAAACGGACGAAAAAGCAGCTAGGAATTGGTGAAAATCCTTTTGACATCGACCAAGGGCAGCAAGGAAAAGATTAAAGCTCAAGCCGATCGCGTGCTTGAATTTTAGATTTTCAATTTTGGATTGTAAAAATCTTGTCAATAAGTATTTTTAGCAATCCCCCGCTCTGAAACAACTGTTAGAAAACTAGAAAAATACAATAATTTTTCTTCTGGTTCCACTGGTTCCAGTAGTCACTTTTTCCTAGGGGTTGCTTCGCTCGAAGCAGGGATACATCCCCCTGATTTTCAATCTTTCGTCTATTCCCTATTACCAATTTCACTTACAGGTTCAGTCTGGGGACGCGAAAATTTCAACGTTTCCACCTTCAAACTTTCAAAACTTCACGACTTTCAGACTTCACCGCTGTATAGTAGGTTTGCAGTTGGCGAGTAGCAGCAGCCCAACCCCACTTTTGGGCTTCCAAACGGGCATTTTTGCGAATGATTTCGCGTTCTTGTTTTTGCTCTAGCAGGCGTTGAGTAGCAGCAAGAGCGCCTCGTTCATCTTCTGGGTCAAATAAATAACCATTTACACCCGAAGTTACAATATCGACAATTCCGCCAGAATTCGCAGCCACGACGGGACATCCAGCCGCCATCGCCTCTAACAGCACTAATCCTAGTGTCTCAGTCCGGGAAGGAAAGATAAACGCATCAGCACAAGCAAAAGCAGAACTTAAATCTCGTCCTGTGAGATAGCCAACAAAATGAGTATTAGTCCCTGCAAAGTGCTTTTCTAATGCCAAGCGATGGGGGCCATCTCCAACTAAAGCCAGACGCGAATTGGGTATTGCTTCCAGCACAGGTTTGATCCGCTCAATTTCTTTTTCAGCCGAAAGACGACCGACATAGAGTAGCAAGGGGCTTTGCGAATGACCTTGCGAGAGACGCGATCGCATTTCTTGACAAGCTAAATCTGGATGAAACAGTTCTGTATCTACTCCTCTTTGCCACAAATCTACCCGTTCAATTCCGTGTGCAGTTAATTCGTGCATCATGGCTGTGGAGGTACATAAATTCAACTGCGCCTGGTTATGACTTACCTTGAGCAATTCCCACAGCAACCCTTCCAGCATTCCCAAACCATAGTGCTGAAGATATTGAGGCAAATGAGTATGGTAGGAAGCTACCAGGGGAATTTTTAGCACCTTGCCATAAAATAACCCAGCCAATCCCAACACAGCCGGGTTTACCACGTGAATAATATCTGGCTGAAATGTTTCCAACATATGACCAATAGCAGGTCTTGGCAGCGCCATTTTCAACTCTGGATATAATGGCAGTGGAAAACCGGAAACGCCGTAAACTTTCGCTCCTTTATACTCTGTAATACCACCTTCAGGTGCAAAAACTAACACCCGATCGCCGTTGCGCTGCAAGTGATCGACGGTGTGGCTCAAGCGCGTTACAATGCCATCAACCTTGGGCAAAAAGGTTTCAGTAAATAAGGCAATTCGCATACAGAATTAGGGACTAGGAGCTAGGGGCTAGGTTTTTTTTACAACAAAGTGCTAGCGGAATCAAGCAGTTTTCGCAGATAATCCCAACCTATTAACAGTATTGGCATTAACAGGGGGTAGACTGTTTCGCGGGGTTGTGTAAGTTTACACAATTAAACTTGATGTTTTGGGGGCTGCTGTCGCACGAATTCAGAGATCTGCTCAATTTTGACAATCCAATCTCGTGCATAAGCATCTAGTACACTACCACGTAAACCCAACTGAATTGCTCTTATTTCTAATCTTGCCCCTGATGGATGACGATCTTGCCATTGCAAACGCACCTGCTTTCGCTTCACTGCTTTTTCCCATTCGCTTTGACTCGCAGACACTTCTGGTTCAAACTTGGAATGAACAACTTGCACCAAAATTTCATCAAAAGCAGCGCGTTTAATCCAAATCGCTATAACTACTTCTTATCCTGCTTTCATCCCCCATTCCGAACGATACATCATCTACAAGAAATTCGGCTTAATCTAACTCATCCGGTTTAGTTCACATTCCCCACCAAAATAAGTATGTGTGGCAGCAAAATTACCAATTGCTAAACGATAGGCTTGGTATACGACAACAGATTCATCGTCAAATGCCACAATATGACGACCGGATTTAGGCAAGCGGTTAACTTGTTCTAAATCCGGTTTTGTCACTAGCTGCATTCCAATAATCAAGATTTGTGACTCGATTGAGTACAGATTCCGTGAATACCGATTGCTGTAATTACACCACCTAACAAAACTCCTACACTTTCGGCAAAACAGTTAATTCTGTGTCTGTTTTCCGCTGCTTCGGCAATAGATAACTCACGTATTGTAGAGGATGGAGATTTAGCCACCATTCGATAATTTTTGTAATTAGCCTCTAATACTGCCCATTCAGGAATTAGGTAGTAGGTACTGAGGCTAGTAGCGGCTATACCAGGTAGTACAACCGCCAGTAAAAGCAGCGATCGCATTGATTTGTACCATTTTGAGTAGGTTTAACCAAGCAATCTATATAGGCTTACCGCCGCCAAGTAACTTTGGGCAGAATATGTTCTCGATCAACGCGGTTCTGGTATTTAATCGCAAAGTTAAGCAGAGAATCCAGCAGTGCTTCTGAGAGGTAGTGAGGTTGTAAACCGAGACTCAGGAGATTTGTGTTTTTGGCATTAAAGTAATGTTCTTCCTTCTCGACTCTGGGATTATCCAGGTTATTGACTTCTACTTTCAAGCCGATTGATTTACTCGCGTTCTGCACCATCGCCGCCAAGTCGCCAACGCTGAATAGTTCGGTGAACTGATTGAAGACGCGGAACTCGCCTGGTTGTGCTGGGTTAGCAATCGCCAGTTCCACACAGCGGACTGTATCCCGAATATCCAAAAATCCGCGTGTTTGACCACCTTTGCCATATACCGTCAAAGGATGACCAATTGCTGCTTGAATACAAAAACGATTTAGCGCCGTACCAAATACGCCATCGTAGTCTAAACGGTTAATTAACAACTCGTCCATCCCAGTTTCTTCTGTCAGCACCCCATATACCACACCTTGGTTCAAGTCGGTAGCTCTTAAACCCCAAATTTTGCAGGCAAAGTGGATATTGTGGCTGTCGTGGACTTTGCTCAAATGGTACATACTACCCGGTTGCTTCGGATACGGCAGGGTATCCTTACGCCCGTTATGTTCGATGGTGATGTAGCCTTCTTCGATATCGATGTTGGGTGTGCCATACTCACCCATTGTCCCTAACTTAACTAAGTGACAATCTGGGAAATCCTCGCGCATTGCATACAGCAAATTCAGCGTTCCGACTACGTTATTTACCTGTGTCAGAACTGCGTGTTCGCGGTCAATCATGGAAAAAGGCGCACTTCGCTGTTCGCCAAAATGCACGATCGCCTCTGGTTGAAATTGGTGCAGTGCTTTACTCAGGAAATCATAATCAGTGATATCGCCTACAAACAGGCCGATTGACTTCCCAGTCAAATCTTGCCACCGTTGTAACCTGTGCTGAATTGACGCGATCGGCGTTAGGGTTTCTACACCTAGTTGTAGATCCCAATGCCGCCGCACTAAGCTGTCTAAAATACCGACTTCATAGCCTTGATTTGATAAGTAAAGTGCGGTTGCCCAACCGCAATAGCCATCGCCACCAATAACCAAAACTTTCATCTTGACCAGTGCTTACTCGCTGATATTCGCTAAATCTACCGTACTTTGTGACACCTTTTTCTCCCTAGATGGGGAGAGGAAGTGCAACGAAGCCGAGGTGCAACGAAGCACAGGTGCTGGCGAGAAAAGCCTCTTGCCTCTCGCCTCTTACCTCTTGCCCCTCACCCCTTACTCTTCACTTGCTTATGTGAATTAATGTAACAATATTGCCATTAAACCGTTTCAGCATCTTGACACCAAAAAGGAAAGCCGATAACTTGATATGCATACCCGGGTAAGACGACTGAAAAAAAAATATGCAAGCTAAGCAAAAGGTTACGTTGTATTTATCGCCGGAACTGCATCGGCATCTTAAAATCAGAGCCGCAATCGACTCTGAGCCAATGTCAGAACTCGCAGCACGTGCCATTGCTTTCTACCTCAGTCACCCAGAGGTGGTTGATGAAACGGAAGCCCCATATGGTCGAACTCATCGAGTCTATGCTTGTCCAGAGTGTGCGACTTCGGTAGCCTTGCGAGATGGCGACCTAGTATCCCTCCACAACCAGCCGGGAGTAGTTCAAGAGCAGTCTGCTACCCGTGAAGTTGCGCCTACTGCAACAGCAGAGGGAGAACAACAGTTAGTTCCTTGTTTGTCATAAACGGCAAAAGCTGAGAAATCGGCGTAGCATTGTCGGCAACAGCAGTGTCTGTCCCATCTCTAATCGGAACAAAAGTAGGTCAAAGGCAATGATGAAAGAAGAGCTAAGCATCCTGATACAAGCTCAATACCCTCTAATCTACCTTGTGACCTCCGAGGAAGAGCGGACTGAGCAAGCAATTGCAGCGATCGCCCAGGTAAGACCGCAACGGCGAATTTATATCTGGACGGTGACACACGGGATTGTAGAACACGGGCAACCCCGGCACGTAACGCAGCACAACACTGTCTCACCAGAGGCGGCGATCGAGTGGGTAATTCGGCAAAAAGAACCAAGCATATTCATATTTAAAGATTTACACCCATTTATCGACGCGCCAGTGACAACGAGATGGTTGCGAGATGCGATCGCTAGTTTTAAAGGCACGCAAAAAACCATCATTATGATGTCGCCAGTGCAGCAGGTTCCGATCGAACTGGAGAAGGAAGTAGTAGTGTTGGACTTCCCGCTACCGGACATGACAGAACTCAATCAAGTCCTAGATCGGCAGTTGGAGCAAAATCGTAGTCGTCGGCTTACCACTGATGGGCGAGAAAAGCTATTAAAAGCAGCTTTGGGCTTAACAAGGGACGAAGCAGAAAAAGTATATCGTAAGGCGCAGGTTACTGCTGGACATCTTTCCGAAAATGAAGTAGATGTCGTCTTATCCGAGAAAAAGCAGCTAATTCGGCGCAACGGTATTCTTGAGTACATCGAAGAAGATGAAACAATTGATTCGGTAGGTGGATTAGAAGAACTGAAGCGTTGGCTAAAACAGCGTTCCAATGCCTTTACCGAAAGAGCGAGGGAGTATGGGTTGCCTCAACCGAAGGGAATGCTAATTTTGGGAGTACCAGGTTGTGGTAAGTCGCTGATTGCCAAAACCACATCCCGACTGTGGGGGTTACCACTGTTGCGGCTAGATATGGGGCGAGTTTATGATGGTTCGATGGTGGGACGCTCGGAGCAGAACCTCCGCAATGCGCTCAAAACAGCCGAATCGATTTCTCCCGCTATTCTCTTTATCGATGAGTTAGACAAATCCTTTGCTGGTACTGCTGGTTCGGGTGACTCAGATGGCGGTACATCCAGCCGGATCTTTGGTTCTTTCCTTACCTGGATGCAAGAAAAGAAATCTCCAGTGTTTGTAATGGCAACTGCGAACCGAGTTGAACGATTGCCAGGAGAGTTCTTAAGGAAAGGGCGTTTCGATGAAATTTTCTTTGTCGATTTACCGACAGCAGAAGAACGTAAGGAGATATTTAATATCCACCTGCTTAAGCGTAAACGGGATATCACCCGCTTCGATCTCGATCAACTAGCTAAAATTGGCGATGGCTTTTCCGGGGCTGAAATTGAGCAAGCACTAATCGCAGCTATGTATGATGCCTTTGCTCAAGATCGAGAGTTTACGCAACTAGATATTATTGCTGCTATCAAAGCGACGCTGCCTTTGTCACGAACAATGACAGAACAAGTGACGGCCTTGAGAGATTGGGCAAGACAGCGCGCAAGACCCGCAGCAGCCTCCGTTGCTGAATATCAGCGAATGGAGTTTTAAAAAGCTTTCTCCTAACTACCACAGGGGGAAAGGCTAGCAAATGTGCTAGCAGATAGCTCAGAGCCGCGCTCGTAATCCCATCCCAAAACTAACGCGGCTAAACCTAAACTAAACCGTTGTCGTTTATCTTTATTTTCCTTTAGGAGGAATCCCAAATGTCTCATTTTAGCACTCTACGCACCAAAATCACCGAAGTCGAAATCCTCAAGGCTTCCTTGCGCGACCTAGGAATCAACACCAAGACCGAAGCTGATGTTCGTGGATATAACGGTCAGCGCCTTCGTGCTGACTTGGTAGCAGTTTTGGAAGGCGAATACGATTTGGGCTGGTCTCGCAACAGTGATGGTTCTTTCGACTTGATCGCTGACCTTTGGGGCGTTGCTAAGAAGCACAATCAAACTGAGTTGATCAACTCGATCAACCAGAAGTATGCAGTTAACAAGACCTTGGCTGAAGTCAAGCAGCGCGGTCTGCAAAACGCCAACGTCAAGTTGGTTGTGCAAAAGTAAGTTATCTGCGCGTTCCCAAGCTTGCGGGTTAACCAGAATTAGAAGGGGTTAACCCCTTTTTTTTAGCCATTAGCTGTTAGCTAGTGGCTAATTGCTTGTTAGGTACTTACATACAATGGGGGAAACGATGAAAAGTAGTTGCTTGTGCGGGGCTGTTGTATATGAAGTTGACAGCTTAGATATGCCGATTCTTCATTGCCATTGTGCTTTAGGACGAGCGATCGCTTGGGTTATGATCTCAAACGAGAACGACAGAGGTGCGATCGCGCCATGACCGTAACCGCAGCTAAATGGACAATAGATGAGTATCACCGCATGATTGCGGCGGGTATCTTGGAAGATCGGCGTGTGGAACTACTGAAGGGAGAAATCGTAGAGATGCCACCTGAAGGGGAACCCCACGCCTATTTTAGTAGCGAAGCAGGAGAATATCTAATTAGGTTGTTGGGCGAACGCGCAACGGTTCGCCCAGCTAAGCCGATTACTCTTCCTAACAACTCCGAACCCGAACCGGATCTTGCAATTGTAAAACGGTTGCGGCGTGAATATCTGGAGCATCACCCTTATCCTGAAAATATTTTCTGGTTGATTGAATATTCAGATTCCAGTTTAGACAAGGATCTTCAGACGAAAAGTAAAATCTATGCTGAAGTCAGAATTCTTGAGTACTGGGTGGTCAACCTCAAGAACAGACAGCTTATTGTATTTCGAGATCCCCAAGATGGGGAGTATGCTTCAAAGTCCACGTTAACTGGAGGAACGGTTTATCCATTGGCTTTTCCAGATGTGGCTGTATCGGTAGATTTGATCGTAAGCACTTAGATGCTTAGGAGTTCGGTTGATTTGACTATATGCATCCCAGCAGCTGCAAACCTCTCAAACGCTGCATCGGCTTGTTCTGTATAGTCTACTACTTTGAAAACGACTACAGGGGAAGTGCAATCTTCCAGAATATAGATCTTTTTGGCAAGGCTAGGATCTACTTGCTGAATTTCAGTTAATAGATCGTCAACTGTCCAAGCGACGCAGTGACTTTTGGCTTGACCTGCAATAATGACAGCATCAAATTCTAACAGCTGTTGAATTAGGCGTGTATTTTTTTGAGCAATAGGATGTGCGTCAGCACCTGATAAAACTTCTGGACGCAGGACAGAATAGTTTTCTGTTAAGGGATTGTTACCTTTGATTTCAAAAGAAGTTTGACTTTCACGCGCTATGCAATGAAAAAATACTGCTTCTTCGACGGCTGAAATCAAAGCATGACCGATACCACCAAGCATAGAATGGTAGAACCACACAGTCAACGGATATTTGCCGTGTTTACTCAGTTGATTGACATAATGCAGGGCGTATTTTTGTAGAGTTTCGTAATCGCATTTGAGACTGTAAGCAACAGCAGGGTTAACTTTCCAAATACCTTGCTCGATGTCTGTTGGTGTAATATTGGTAGCAGCAGGAGTAGGGTGTTCTCCTGCTTCATTAATCCAGAATATTGGGTGAAAAATTTGCATTGCTGTGTGCGTGTCAAGCGTGGGTGCGATCGCACTAATCACCCCCAAATTGCGATAGATAAATTCACACAGCCGTCGATTATCATCTACTGCACCATTACCGGACTTTCCGCCTACAAACAGTTCAAAACCAGGGATGCAGAAAGTATTTTGGACATCAATTAATAGTAGACAAATGCGAGTTTTGTCTTGTGATGCTGGTTTGATGTTGTGTTTTTTTGCCCATTCTCTCGCTTCATCCGCCCGTTGTTGATAGGGTACGCGCCAGACTTCGCCTACTTTTTCGAGTTCAAAATGTGGGGGAATGGGTAGTTGGGTTGTTTGCGTATTCATAGGTAAATATAAAGAGCGATCGCATAACTATAGAGGACATTTTTTAAACGCAGAGGATAACTACTATCTTTGTATTTGAGTCGCGATCGCTTGGGCAAGTTCAGTTAGTTATATTTTTATTTTGATATCAATTATCATTATCCAAATTTTTCAAATTGACGTGGATTAGACGTAAACCAAGTTTTGAAGAAAAAGCTAAAATCAAGAGCGATCGCTCTTGATTTTCAGACTATAATGCGATCGCTCTCCACTGATTAAGGATAAAGGCCCCTGTCAGCCAGTGCCTGAGCAACACGACCTACACCCAGCGTATAAGCCGCCAGCCGCAACGGTATCTGCCGCGCTTTAGACTGCTGAACAACCTGCTGATATGCCTGCACCATCAACTGTTCCATTTCCCGGTTGACGCGCTCCTCATCCCAAAAAACGTAGGAAAGCCCCTGTACCCATTCGAGATAACTCACTACCACGCCGCCAGCATTCGCCAAGATATCCGGTAACACTGTTACCCCACGCGCTTCTAGCATCCGATCTGCTTTGAGGGTAACGGGGCCATTAGCTGCTTCTGCGACAATGGCAGCTTGCACCCGATCTACATTTGACTCTGTAATCTGGTTTTCCAAAGCCGCTGGAATCAGAACATCACAAGGTAGTGCCAGCAATTCGGCGTTGGTAATCGCTACAGCTTGGGAGAAACCTTTCAGGCTCCTACGATTTTGAGCATAATAGCTTTTCAATGCTGGAATATCCAACCCTTCTTCGGAGAATATCCCACCCGATCCAGTTGAAACAGCTAAAATCTTCGCTCCAGCCTGATGTAGTAATAAAGCTGCGGCACTACCGACATTCCCGAAGCCTTGAATTACTACTCTCGCTCCCACCAGTGACTTTCCTCGCTCTGCCAGCGCCTCACGAACGGCGATCGTCACACCTCTTCCTGTCGCCATTTCCCGACCGAGCGATCCACCAATCGAAATCGGCTTACCAGTTACCACCCCTGGTACGGCATGACCCACATTTACTGAGTACGTATCCATCATCCACGCCATTTCACGCGCAGAAGTACCCATGTCAGGTGCAGGAATATCCACTGCTGGACCAATATCTTTAATTAACTCGCTGGTGTAACGTCGAGTAATCCTTTCTAATTCCCCAACGCTGTAATGTGCTGGCTCTATCGCAATACCGCCTTTTGCACCACCATAGGGAATTCCCAGCAATGCACATTTCCAAGTCATCAGCATTGCTAAAGCAGACACTTCTCGCAGTGTCACAGCCGGATGGTATCGTATCCCACCCTTATAGGGGCCCAAGACATCACAGTGCTGTACTCGATGCCCAGCCAACACCTGCACTTCCCCACTATCCAATTTCACCGGAATGGATACAGTAACTACCTTACGCGGGTTGCTGAGAACCACGAGCAAACCCATATCCATCTTTAACTCTTTGGCTGCCTCTTCTAGGTAGCTACAGGCTTGATCGTAAGGACAGATATAGGCTGGGGAAGATGCTTCTAGTGGCGGCAGCGATGGTGAAATCATATTCTTTTCTCTAGTAGCGATCGCGCAGCGTCTTTGTAAGAGATTCGCCCAACAACGAGCAAATTAATTCTTGATACCTAAACTATCCCCCAGATTTAGGACATATCGAGATTTTCGTAAAATTCGTTACATATATTGCTTGTCCTTTGTCATTTGTTGTTTGTCATTTGTCACTTGTTGTTTGTTCAAAGCCAACAAATAATGACGCTCCTTGCACTTACGACTTACGACGTTGTGCGGCTTACGACTTAGTTCGACTACCGATAGCTACTTCAACACCAGAGTCGAAAAAATGTTCGCGCTGCATGATTTTATAGAGATTGATATCTGCTTCTAACAAACAGGCGTGACCGCTGTAAGGCAACACTACCATCCTGGCATCAGGTAAAATTTTAACTAAGCGTTGGACTTCACTCAGAGAAGGTAAGAGCCGATCCATTGCACTGGCAATTAATAGCACTGGTTGAGTCAGTTGTCGTAGCTGCATTTCATCGAGATCGAATTGTCTAATTAAAGACAACCGCCAGATCACAGTTTCCGGCGGTACAGATCGAATCGTTTTCAACATCTCGTGGCGATCGCCCTGCTTAATTCGGTCTAAAGACGCTAAAAACGGCAACAACCCCACAGCACCAAATTGATAGACACACTGCGGCACCAATTGGGCTAGTTGCGATCCCCATACCAGCAAAGAACGATGATGCAAGGAAGAAGCAGGATTAACTAAAATAACTCGCTTAAATAACTGCGGCGAAGTCACCGCTACTTTCATCGCCAAACAACCGCCAAAAGATTCACCACACAGATATACCGAGCGGTGGGGATTTTTTTCTAGTTCGGCATGAATGAGCTGAATAACTTGTTCGCTCAGGACATCCCAATTAGTCAAATCCTCTGGTGGAATCATCAAACAACGTACATCAAAGGCGGCTTCTAAACCAACGGTTTGCAATCGCAGCAACTTCCCCGTGCCATCCATTCCTGGTAAAAACACGAACAACGGATACTGTGGCTGGAGTTTCCTGGGAGTGAGAAAACAAGGACGGCTCTTTACTACTGGCATTGTTAAATTCAAATTTCAACTACAAATTTTTTATAAAGTTGTAAATAAATTTAACAGTTATAGAGGTTCAAAGTGGTGGGGGTGAGCAAAAAAGGCTTTCAAGTTGAAGGCTGACGGTGTTATTTAACACTCAGCAGTCAACAATCACACTTCAACACGCTTCCTTATGCAGAGGTTTCCTCCGCCGGAAAGCGTTCCACTTCACACTTCATACTTCATCCTTTCAATCACAACCTTGTCGCAACAACTCGGCGATTTCTGAGTGACAATGATGCGTCAGTTCCGACACCACTGTTTTCGCTTGCTTACCCTGATATTGTTTCCGCTGTTCGGGCGTAATCCACAAAGGACGACCAATTAGGACAGCGACACGGCGGTAGATCACCAAGGGATGCCAATCAGGGCGATCGAACAAAGGTTCGGAGGGATCGAATAAGCTCAACAGCTTTAAGGGTACGGCTTTTGTGTTGACTTCTTCCATTGAAGCGATCGCTACTGGCAAAACCGCCACATCCTCCACTGGTTTATGCATTTCTCCACCACAAGCAGCCCGCAAAGCCAAATGAGCAAATCCCCGTTGGAATTCTTGCATTTGATTCGGCTGACTGAATTGCACCATCGACTGCGTACCTTCTGGAAACACCCCCACCATTTGCCGATTCTGCAATAACTCAATTGCCTGTTGAAAAAAGCTTTGCTGACGATTCTCAAAAGCTTCTAATGGAAAACATCCCAACTGTCCTGTGACAATCTCCCGCATCACTGGCACTTGTCCCATATAGTGATGACAAGCAAAACGAATCGGACGTGACGCTGCACTCATCAGGATTGGTGCATCCATGAAACTGCGATGGTTGCTTACTACTAACACAGCACCATCGGTGGGAACGCGATCCGCATAATAGCGGAACAGCTTAGTTCCCATAGCTGTCAGGAACCCATGAGAAATTTGCAGGGGGCTATTTGCAATCATGCACTGCTTATATCAGTTTTTCTTTTTAAGAAAATCAGTCTTGCCTATATTTGACAAGCTAGTGTGGTTATATATGTTAATCGACTTTTACATTTATTTACTAAGCAGTGTGAGTATCTAAAGGTAGAAATATTTAACTACTACAACTGCTTGCTGCGGGCCCAAAGGATAGAATTGATGCTTTTTCGCCGATTGCGAAGATAAAAGCCGATCGCCCGACTGTGTTAACGTTTGTTTAAATTTTTGTCAGTTATTGTTTCAATTTCACTTTTTTTTCTTATTCAAGCGATATTTTCAAAAGTGCTACTTAACGCTCAACCTACTAAGCGTATAGTTAAATGAAAGATTAATAAAAATATATAAATGACAGCACTGATATATGATAGAGACAGCTTTTAATAATCTGTTTAACATTCTATGAATATTGCTGATAACAATGAAACATTCGCTGTTACAACGCCACTATATTATGTAAATGATATACCTCACATAGGAAGTGCTTATCCAACTATTGCGGCGGATGTGCTAGCACGGTTTAAGAGGTTGCAAGGCTTGTCTGTGCTAATGATTACAGGTACAGACGAGCATGGACAAAAAATTCAGCGGGCGGCAGAGAGTAATGGGCGATCGCCTCAAGAATACTGCGATAAAATTGTGCCTGAATTTACCTCGCTTTGGCAACAACTAAACATTCAATACGATCGCTTTAGCCGCACCACAACTGTTAAGCACGAAGCAATTGTCAAAGAATTTTTTGGGCGTGTATGGGACAAAGGCGACATTTATCTAGATCGTCAGCAAGGTTGGTATTGCGTTTCCTGTGAAGAATTTAAAGAAGAGCGAGAACTCCTAGAGTCACACCGTTGCCCTCTCCACCCCAACAAGGAAGCTGAGTGGCGAGACGAACAGAATTATTTTTTTCGGCTGTCACGCTACCAAAGCTCTTTGGAAGAACTATATAAACAGCAACCAGACTTTATCCAGCCAGAAAGCCGCCGAAATGAAGTTCTCAACTTTGTAAATCAAGGGTTGCGAGACTTTTCAATTTCGCGGGTAAATATAGATTGGGGTATCCCACTACCTGTCGATCCCAGTCACAAAATATATGTTTGGTTCGATGCTCTACTCGGTTATATAACTGCACTACTCGATCCAGATAGCGAACCCACCTTAGAAAATGCCTTATCTAAATGGTGGCCGATTAACTTACATTTAATCGGCAAAGATATTTTAAGATTTCACGCTGTTTACTGGCCGGCGATGCTGATGTCAGCTGGACTACCGCTACCTGGACGGGTGTTCGGGCATGGCTTTTTGACCAAGGATAGTCAGAAGATGGGGAAAACGCTGGGTAACACTATCGATCCCGTCGCATTAGTTAAGCAATACGGCGCGGATGCTGTCCGTTACTACTTTTTAAAAGAAATCGAATTTGGTAAAGATGGCGACTTTAATGAAACCAGGTTTATTAATACTCTCAATGCAGATTTAGCCAATGACTTGGGTAACTTGCTAAATCGCACATTGGCTGGCATGGTGCGCAAGTATTGTAATGGAAATGTGCCAAATTTTACAAGTGAATATCTACCTGACGACCACCCCTTGAAAGCGATCGCTTTATCTCTTGGGGAACAGGTAAGACAAAATTACCAAGCGCTAGCCTTCAGTCAAGCCTGTGAGGCCATTCTCAACCTTGTTAGAGCCAGCAATAAGTTTATCGACGAACAAGCCCCTTGGACGTTGTATAAGCAAGGGCGGCAACAAGAAGTTGAAACAGTGTTGTATGCTGTCTTAGAATCAGTCAGACTAGCAGCATATCTGCTATCGCCGATTATTCCCAATATCTCTACGGAGATTTATAAGCAGTTAGGCTTTGCAATCGATTTTAACAATAAAACTGATATTTCTATTGCCGCGCCGTTTCGTATTCATGCTACTTGGGGAATACTGAGTGGAAAGCAGCAGTTGGGCGATCCCCGACCTGTTTTTCAAAGACTAGAATTACTAGAAACTGTTTGAGCAAGCGCAAACACAGGAATTATTCAATTGCTACGGGCTTGAAAAATCAAGCCTAACCTTTGTTTTAAAAGCGTTTCGTCTGCTTGTAAGCTAAAAATAATTCAATTCCCAATTTTTTCCAAATTTTCCTTTTTAATAAAAAACTGAGGTATTACAATCATGTTGAGTAATAGAGAATTTGAAAACAACTCAATCTTTACCCCTGAACAAGTTTTAGAGAATAGGGGGCGTGTAGCCATTTTTATTGATGGCTCAAATTTATTTTATGCTGCCTTACAACTGGGAGTTGAAATTGATTACACTAAGCTGCTGTGTCGGTTAACGGCGGGATCGCGGTTGTTGCGCTCTTTCTTCTACACGGGTGTAGATCGCACCAATGATAAGCAACAAGGATTTCTGTTGTGGATGCGTCGCAATGGCTATCGGGTAATAGCCAAAGACTTGGTACAGCTACCAGATGGCTCGAAGAAAGCTAACTTAGACGTTGAAATTGCCGTTGATATGATGGCTTTGGTTGACTCCTATGATACGGCTGTGTTAGTCAGTGGTGACGGCGATCTAGCTTATGCAGTAAATGCAGTTAGTTATCGTGGCGCTCGTGTAGAGGTAGTAAGTTTACGCTCCATGACCAGCGATAGTTTAATCAATGTTTCCGATCGCTATATCGATCTGGAAATGATTAAAGAAGACATTCAAAAAACCCCACGTTCGAGCTATACTTACCGTCCGCTATCGAGTTTAGATTTAATGGAGCCATCGCCGAGTGATGGGTCAGACATGATGGGAGCCTAGTAACAATGAAAGGAGCGAGGAGTGAGTGAAAAAAGATGCTCCTGAAGCCTGAATTGTTCTTTGTCAAGATGGAAGTATGAATAAAATCTTCCATCCTCTCACTTCGTTCTACCGCTGCTATTCAATTTCAATGATTAGCTTAATGGTAACATTTTTACTGTTTGCTTGTGGGGATCAAACTAAAACAGTAGAAAAACCAGTTGAAGATACTTCTTCATCCGCACAGGCGGTAGAACGTAACTTAACCTTTAATGATGTCACCCTGGAGCAGTCAGATGAGCAGGGACGGCCAATTTGGAAAGTTTTGGCAAAGCAAGCGACGTACAGCAAAGATCGAAAGGTTGCCCAACTTAAGAGTCCCAACGGTCAACTGTTTCAGGATGGCAAACCACTATACTACATCACTGCCCAAACAGGAGAGATCCAACAAGATGGTAAGAAGCTATTTCTTAAAGGAAATATTGTAGCCAAAGACCCTAGCCGCAATTTGGTGTTGCGTGGAAATGAATTAGAGTGGCTACCAAAGGAGGCTCTTTTAATTGTCCGCAATCGCTTGACGGGTAACAACCCCCAAGTGCGGGTAGTGGCACGGGAAGCACAAGTTTTCAGTCGCGCACAACGGATAGAATTGTATGGTGGAGTGCAAGCGACTTCTATCGATCCCAGCTTGCAAATGCGAACTGAACGCGCGACTTGGCTGATCGAAGAGAAAAGATTGATTGGCGATCGCCCACTTCAAATTGACCGCTACAAAGATAAGAAAATTACAGATCGAGCAACTGCAAATTCTGGCGAAGTCAACTTAAAAACTAAGATTGCCACATTCAGGCAAAATGCCCAAATTAACCTAGTCGAACCGCCAACGCAAGTAACCAGCAACTCTTTAAGCTGGAACATGAATACAGAAATTGTTACAGCTGACCAGCCTGTGCGGATAGTAAACCGCCAACAGCAAGTTACAGTGACTGCAAATCAAGGTAGATTGGATACGCAGAAAGAAGTTGCATATTTGAGCGGAAATGTCAATAGTGTGGGTCAGCGAGGTCAATCGCTTAAAGCTAATACCTTGACTTGGTATCTTCCGACTCAAAATATGGAGGCAAATGGCGATGTGTTTTACACTCAAGCAAACCCGCCAGCCAATTTCAGGGGGCAAAAAGCTGTTGGCAACCTCAAAGATCAGAATATTGCTGTTAGTGGCGGTAATGTAGTAACTGAGATTGTGCCGTCAGAAAATGCTAAATGATGAATGATGAATGATGAATTTTTTCATTCAGCATTCAGCATTCATAATTTAACTAAAACTCCTGGTTCTCGCTGAATCGGGACTACATCCAAAATATCTGTTTGAGAACAATATTTCAGGTCTTCGTGACAGTTAAGGCGTAAAAGTCTTTTACCGTGACTGGCTTGGGCGAACAAGTCTAGTAACTTGTCTTGCCACTGACTGTATAGCGCGATCGCGGCAATAACTTCATCGTTACCAGCCAGTTCCTCTAAAGGTAAGTTGGTTTGTGTTAACAAACTGTGGGCTAAAGCACCAGCGCAAGCGGTATCTTCCAAGGAAAAACTGCCTTCCCAGCCAGAGCCGACAATCCATACTGTTTCTGGTTGTTTTTTCAGAACGTATTCCACTACTGCCGCACGGTTGACGAAAGCAGCCGCTAAGACAATTGAGGCTGCTTCTATTCTTTGTAAGGCACGAGTGCCATTTGTGGTGCTAATGAATAATCGTTTTCCCTGCACTCGTTCTCTTGTACAGTCGAGGGGAGAGTTTCCCAGATCGAAGCCATCCACCTTCGCCCCACCGCGTTCTCCTGCCCGCAGACGTTTTTCAGCTTGCCAGTCTTCGCTTACCTGCATCAATCGATCTAAATCGCTGAATACTTGAACAGCTTCACCTCCTGCGGCTAAGACTGTTGCCATTGTGGTGGTGGCGCGCAGGACATCTGTTGCGATCGCGCACTCTGGCATCGCAACAGATGGAGTTAATTCGGGGGTGTGGTAAACAAATAGCTTCACAATTTGGCAGTAATTATAATCAAAACTTCCGCAATCTTACCAAAAATTGCGCGTCTATTCCTGTAAGTTGTGTCGGATAGAGTTGCGATCGCTCTTTAGAATCAAATTAAAACACCATCACAAGTAGGATTATTTATATGACTGAATCAATGCCAAAACCACCCATACGTCGAGGCAGAGTCTTTCCAGAACGCAGTTTACCACCGGAAGAACTAGCCAGACGCAAAGCTGAAGATGAAGACTTTTTTCAGCGGTGTCAAGCAATTTTTGAGCAAGTGCGTCCTGAATTTATTGATAAACACTATGGCTGGTATATTGCAATTGAGCCAGATAGTGGAGATTATTTCATTGACGCAGATAGAATGCAAGCTCACAAAACAGCCCTTCATAAGTACCCAAATCTTGACCATTGTGTATTTTGCCTGAATGAAACTGGAACTACTGGCAGAATATGATTCACGGTACATTTGGTGAGAGAGGACAGCTATTTTTTGAAATAGAATTGATTAGTGCTGATGGATTAAATCTCACTGTTGATGTCATGCTAGATACAGGCTTTACAGGGTTTATGGCAATTAACAAGCAAGATTTACATGGTCTTGATTGGAACTATATGGGTGATGAAACTCTAAAAACCGCACAGGGAGAAAGCCTTTTTGAACGCTATGCAGGTAAGGTACTAATAGACGGACAGGAGTATGAAATCCCAGTCTTTGTAAAGTAGGAAATTACAGAAATATTGTTGGGTTCACAGTGGCTGAAGTTTCTGCCTTTATTAGTTAATTATCAGGCTGGGTTATTAACTTTGGGATAAATGTAGGCGCCTTTTAAGTGTGAATTTTCGCAAGAAGTAGAAGCGATAACTACGGCGATCGCAACGCTTACGCACCTCTGGTTGCCTTTGATTCGTTCCAAGTAACCAATCAGGGTGATGAAAGCACAAAGCCACTCCTAATTCACCGCTTGTTTAGTGCAAATAGGGAAGAACTAGCAAGAGGAACTTAACATTTATACTTACCCATTTATACAGTTGACATAATTGCGATTAAAGTGAGATCGCTTGCTTAAAAATAACCATTTCATACGGAGATTCCGGAAATCTCAATTTCCCCCTGACCGTTACGCGAACAAGTAGAAACGCGAAATTTGGTGTTTTTACCTCCATACGTATTTATTTCCTAAATTTTTCTGATTAATTCATCAATTCTTCATTTAATAATACGTAGATTATCTCAACTCTTTTTAGAAGCACAAAAGCCAGTATGAAATAGCCACTTTAGTTGCTATTAATGCTGGGTTACTATTGCATTGATTTTGGAATAGGGAGGCGACAACAAATTTTATGCTATGACTTAATAAAGTAAATGAAACGTCTGTACTACGGCGATAATTTGGATGTTCTGCGAAATAGTATTGCTGATGAAAGTGTAGATTTAATTTATCTCGATCCGCCGTTTAATTCAAGTGCCAACTATAATATTCTATTTAAAATTCCTCGCTCCAAAAATCATATCCAAAATCATTTTCAGATAGTGGCTTGCTGTCGAATCGCAATGCAGATATAAACTTCCAGTTGGCTTCAGTACTCGATGCAATTCCACTAGTCGAATTGCCATCATCACTAAGTAAGCAGACAAGGAATTTTGCCCTAGCTTCCGCACTACCAGATCCAGCAGTTCAGCCAAATCACCATTTGTAAATTTTAATTGCTCAAGCGAGCGCGCTGATTCTTGCCCCCATTCCCAAGTATCTTCAAATGCAGTTATCTGAGCCTCTGATTGCTCACCCTTCGGACTTTTAAATAGAATATTATAGTTGGCACTTGAATTAAACGGCGGATCGAGATAAATTAAATCTACACTTTCATCAGCA